>ENA-OWRC01000013-OWRC01000013.1-human-gut-metagenome-genome-assembly--contig:-NODE-13-length-258887-cov-51.586821_pt1 | contig 258887 bp, 206 predicted proteins | sample MGYA00248268_ERZ651895 | MGnify/ENA primary metagenome ERZ651895 (study PRJEB26924, sample SAMEA4378242) | human gut metagenome | biome: human gut; feature: human-associated habitat; material...
ATGATTTACAGAATAAAAACTGTATTTTTAGGATAATGCTGGGGTTTGGATAACTATTGTTATCCGAAATTTCGGATAAGAGAAGGGCATCTTTCCCATACTTGCTGAACAACCTGTAACGCTTCTCCAAATCCCTTATCAGCAGTTTTTCCGCTTCCGCCTCCGTCATATCATAGGACAGTTCCTCTCCCGGAAGTTTACAATGTCCGTAACCGTAGTACGGATAATCAGAACGGTCATGGAGTCCTTCGTATTTCTTAATCAGCTCGACGGCTAACTCCGCCTTCGCTTCATCTTTGAACGAGGCGGGTGTCCCAACCGTACCCGTATTCTGCGCCGGCAGGCTGGCGGAAAAAGCAACCGCCAGCACCGCCGGGGCAAGCAGCCTTTTCATTACCCCCTTACTGATAGACACCTCCTTTCACCGTATTCAGCGTATCGTTCCCGGAGGGAGCCTCTTCCGCATCCGAATCGTTGTTGAAGTCCGTTTCCCATTCAAAAGAGTTCCCGAAATTATCCTCCACCGTAATGGTCAGGCTCTGTGACTCGTCACACTCCGATGTGTAGTACAGGCGGAACTTCTCGTTCTCCAACAGGTAACGGTCGTTAGGCTGGAACACCAGCCCGTTGTCGAGCTTCAGCGTACCTTTGCCGTCAAACTGGAAATATCGGATGGTATAGACCGCTCCGTCAAACTCGGCCTCACGCACCAGCTCGCAGCGGATTTCCGCCGTTTCACCCTTTGCCAGCTCCTTCGGTACGGGCATCGTTTCCACCGTAAACGGATAAGCCTGCGTCACGTCCAGCCCATCATCGCAGGCCGTCATGCCGATAGAAAGCAGTCCGGCGCAGAAGACTGCCAGCATTTTTACTGTATTTACCTTTTCTCTTATTCCATCTTTAAGTCTGTTCATGTCCATAATCATTATAATTTTATTCCGTTGTTTTTTCCTCTCTTTTCGTTTTCCCTCCATGCCTGCCTTTCGGCAAGCGTCTTTTGCAGATAGTCGTTCAGGTCCTTGCAGCCGCCGTACAGTCCGGAGCAGTCCGTCACCTTTCCGCCGTACCGTGTACGCAGGGCTTCCAGCGTCCTCCGTCCGGCTTCATCATTGTCAAAGTGACATTGCAGCTTCCCGTAACCGTCCAGATGCCTGTATGCCTTCGTCAGGTTCGACACCGAGTTCAGCACGAGGTGGTCTTCACCGTTTCCAATTCCAAGCACACGTGCCGACAGATAGTCCATGAAACCCTCGTACAGGTTGCAGCTTGCCGAACCGTAAGCCAGCAGTGTCACATCCTTGGGCGGCAGGCATCCCTTGAAGAAGCGGTTGCGTATCTCATAGCCGCCTCCTCCGTTACCGAATGCCACGGCAAAATACCGCTTCCCGTGTGTGGTGTAGTGTATCTCCCTGCATCCGCCGATGGCCACCCCCGACGATATGCCCCTTTCCTGCATGTAGCAGAGCAGCGCCCGGTTCTGGAGCGGCATCAGCTCCACGTCCTCGAAGGACGGCTCTACCGGCTGCCTCACTTCGCATGGGTTGTACACCCTCTTTTCCGGCAGCGGCATACCCGCCACTTCCGCCACATACCTTACCTGCGAGAGGAAATCCTCGCAATGGATGAACTCCCCGGCAAGGGCGAAGATATTGCCGCCCTTGCCCAGTCCGTAGTCATACCACAGGTTTCGCTCCATGTTCACCTTGAACGACGCCGTGCGTTCCTCCCTGTACGGAGCCTTGTACCACAGCGCGTTTGTCCTGCGCTGCACGGGCGAATGCCCCAGCCGTGCAAGGAACTCCTCAATCGGTATCCTCTTCATTCTGTCTATTTCCGTTTCCGTACTCATGGCTTCATCCCCCGTTTTATCATCCTGTTCTTATGAGGCTGGTCATACTGGAACCGGCTGTTCTCCTTCGAGAAGCGGATAACCGTATCATTCATCACTCCTGTCGGTGTGGTGAACTGCTTCACCCGCAGCGGCTTGCCTTCATAGACCCGCTTTACCGTACCTGCATCGAATCTCTCACCGCAGGCCTTTTCCAGCAGATTCCCCAGCGTATATATGTTGCATCCGTTCCTGACCGCCTCCGGTATGGAGTCCGGCCTTGCCCGTACCACGTCCGGATACAGCTTTTCTGCCACGAGGCATATTTCCGGCGTGCGTCTGTCCGGCGGGATATGCAGGAACGACTGGAAACAGTCCTCTTCCATACCTGCCATATAGACCTTTTCCGTTTTGATGTCCTCACGTACGCTGCGGTGCAGCAGCGCCGCATTCCCCGATGTCCTGACTGCCATCAGCGCAAGCTCTTCCGTCTGCAGGTGCACGGGTACATACTGCAGGCAGTGCCCGTCCTTCCCGACAAGAAAACCGGCAATCTCCCTGTCCATGACTTCCGGGCGGACAGTCGCCGCAAGATCCGTCATGTCCGTTCCTCCGGCGGAGTCCTTCAGGCATTCGAGTACCACGTCCGCAAAAGGCATGAAGCCGATGATGGCGCAATGCCCGTAATCGAGGTCGGGACTGGCGTTGAACGCTTCCCGGCACATCTCGCGTGTCTTCATTTCTTCCGGCACTATTCCCAGATTGTATCCCCATCCGCGCACCGCCTCCAGACAAAGCTGCGGGCTGCGGTATTCGTGCGGAACGTTATAGAAGGTCTCCGGCTTTTCCCGTACCTGGGCATGGTACTTCTCCGGTACATGCCATTCCTTTTTTATCGCTTCCTTTTTCATGATTGCCGTCAGTTGATAATGAACTTTATACCTATCCCGTACTCCGTGCGGCACACGCCCGTACTGCCGCCCCATAGGAAACGCTCCCTTACCGAAGCCGTCAGTGCGATGAAGTCTGCAAGATACAGCTCCATGTCCAGCGTGGCGGCGCAGCCATAGACGAAGCCGTCCCTGTTGTTCAGCCTTGCTCCGTCATACAGCGTCCTTTCTCCCCAGTTTACCGTCTCGTATCCGGCAAGGGCTGACGCCCCCGCATAGAAGAACACCGTCTTTTTCACATCCGACAGGAAGTTGTAGTGGAAACCTCCCTCCGCCGTGAACTGTGCCACGGGAACATTCACGCTCCTGTACGGATGATTGGTCTGCAGGTATTCCGCCCCGTACACCCATTTGTTGCCGCCCCTTGCATAGCTCGACAGTGCGGCTCCCAGCCAGTAGCCGTCCGCCCCGGTCATTCCGGCTTTCATCTCAATGCCCCGCATCTTCGGCAGGCATCGCTGGGCTTCCGCCCGTCCTGCAAGAAGGACGGACAGAAGCATTGCTAAAAACACCGCCTTGCCTTTCATCGTACACGCAGTTCGTTGATGGTTTCAGCCTGTACCAGGTCTTCGTTCTCCACGACAAACGTCTGGTGACGCCCGCCGTTCTTCTCATTCATTTCCACCACCAGCTGCTTGCCGTCGGGGATGGTGAACTTCTGCAGGCAGAACACCGTGCGCTCGGACTTTTTCCCAGCCACGCGCACCGCATAGTTGTACGCGCGGAGCGGAAACAGCACCTGTTCCTGGATGGCGGTTCGTTTCGCCACCTTCTTGTCCACAATCTTGAACGTGATGTAGTCCACGTCAAACGGCACGTTGCTCTGGTTCTTTATCTCCGTGTGCAGGTACAGTAGGTCGTTGTAGACATATATCCCTTTCAGCAGATACTGGATGCCGAAACGCTTGCAGCCGATGTGCTTCACCTTGCGCTTGTTCTCCTTGTGCAGCGACTTCATGATGAGATGCACCAGCATGGGGCTTTCGCTTCCCAGTTCCTTCAGATAGATTTCCTGCGCGTTGTTCGGGCGGTTCACCGTGCTGCCGTCATGGATGAAGTCCTTCATCTCCACATTGAGCAGCAGCGGCTCGTCGGCGTATTTCACGTTGAACGAATAATAGGACCCGTCCTCCGTGATGACGCTCATGTTCGTCTCCGTGCGGAAGTTCCTTACCGTCGCCTTCACGCGGATGACGTTCTCCGCACCGTCAGCCTTGCCCGCGATAAGGTTAGGCGAGCCCAAGTCCACATAGCGCACTGCCGAGGGAAACAGGATATGCACCGTCTTGTCATACGTGACCTCCAGACCGTGCGGCGGTATCATGCGGTCAAACATAAGCTTCCTGGTCAGTCCGTGATACAGGTCGCCGTTCTCCTCCGTCTGCGGATAGACGTCCTTTACCAGTTTCAGCTCCTCCGCCTTCGTGGTGGCGGTGCTGTCGTTTTTCACTTCCTGTGCGTGTCCTGCACAGACAATGCCCGTCATAAGGGCAAACATCATCATTACTTTTCTGATACTCATTTTTACGTTGGATTTAGTGGTTGATAAAATTTGAATGTTCTTTTTCCTTTCGTCTCTTGCTGTCTATTTTTCCTGATACAGCAGCACCCTGTATCCCGATTTCAGATGCACCCTTACCGTGCGCATCCTCTTCGATATATACTGCGAGACTCCCTGTATCACTCCCTTTCCCAGATCGGAGGCGAGCTGCGCCCCCGCATCGGTCGAGATGTTGATGCTGCTTCCGAGCGAACTGCCCATGTTCGCCCCGATTTCCTTTGCCGCGTCCGTTTCCATCGAGCCGGGCACAAAGATGCCCGCCTGTCCGTCGCTGTCGTACACCGCCAGTTCCACACCTACGATGGTTCCCTCATGCTCCAGCGAGCCGATGCCTATCTCCAGACGCTCCCCCTGCAGGCGTGCCGTCCCCACAAGGGTCGTATTCCTTGGTATTGTCCGTCCAGACACCCGCATCGGCTCCAGCAGCCGCAGCCTTACTGTCTGTCCGTCCGTTACCGTCTGGTCGCCCTGCACGCAGGCTGCTATGGTGTTCTTTCCCGGTGCCTCCGTACTGCCGATGGCAGTGTGGAACCCGTAGTTCCTTTCGCCCCCGTAGTCCGCTATAAAGGCGGAATCTGTCAGGGGCTGCGGCAGGGCGGACACCGTTGACGGGCGCACGCCGCTCACTGGTTCAGCCTTCATTTTCTTTTCGCCGGCATTGCTTTCCGTCATTTCCGTCCCATCGGTCCGTGCGGTCTGCCCGGCATTGTTTCCTCCGTTCTGGTACTTCGCCGCCAGCTCGTACGACTTCTCCAGCAGGGCGACCTGTTCCTCCATCCTTGCGGGCTGTTTCTCCTGTTCCATGACCATGCGTTCCAGTTCGTCGATGCGCTGCCTGAGCTCCTTCTTCTCGGCGTCCTCCTTCGGCGGCTCGTAGAACGTACCCAGCGAGGTGTTCAGCCGCTCGTTGGCGGCAGCCGAGGAGCGGATGCCTGTCTGTATTCCGCTTCCGCCCGTCTTCGGCGATGTTTCCGGTTGTGCCAGGCGGCAGTCGTCCGTTCCGTCTGCCGTGTCCGTTCCTTCCGTCTTGTCGTCCCAGAACGCGGACAGGTCGCCCACCATGCCCCGGCGTTCCTTCTTCCTGTTCTCCAGCTGCTGCTGTTCGTATGCCTTCGCCTTGTCGCCGATGATTCCGGAGTTTTCCGGCAGGGGCATGTCCGTGTTGAATCCCAGTCCCTGCCGTTCCTTTCCGCCGTCTTTCTGCGAGGGGGCAAAGATGAGCCACATGCACCCCAGAAAGGTCAGCACCATCAGCGGATAGACCAGCATCTTCTTTCTCCGCTGGCGCTGTTCTTCCGTCAGCGGTCTTTTCTCTTTTGTCTCATTCCTTTTCTGTTCCTTTTCCATACATCCTGTTTTTATGATAATGTTCATACGCTTCCTGCAAATCCGCTTTTTGTGGCAGTTCCGGTTTCTTCATGTGCCGTATCTCCATCGTCCCGTTTCCTTTCCCGAAGCCGGCAATGGCGGTGGCGGTCATGTACAGACAGCCTGCGCCAAAGGCGGCAGACATCACCGCCACCGTCGCCAGCCTTGCCTTCGGCGGCAGTGCGTCCAGTCTCCTGTGCAGTTTTTCCCTGAGAACGGCAGCGCATTTTCCCGTCAGAATATTCATCTTTCCCATACGCCTATCTCTCCATGCTTCTGATGTCCCTGTTCTCCAGTATCGTGAATCCCTCTATGGTGAACCCGTTCGGATTGTCGTCCGAGCGGCTCGCGTTGAGCAGCCGGCAGGTCGTTACCAGCGTGCGCTCCGTCACGTTGCTTTCCCTGATGATCATCTGCCTTGCGTAGGTGCGTGCCTCATAGGGATAGTGGTCGAAGTTGCAGACCACGCTGTCCACCTGGAGCACCTGGTTGATGTTCCCCGCGATGATGCGGTTGTAGAATCCCTTTTCCGCAAAGTCGGCGTAGTAGTTGTACGCGCTTCTGTCCGCCAGCAGCAGCGCACGCTTCACGTTGTGCTCGATTGCGCTTTTCTCCGGCGAGAGGGTGAAGAACAGCTCGTGGAAGCGGCGCACATGCTCCCTCGCTTCCGCCGGACGGTTCTGCGACAGGTCCTGCGAGAGGGCGAGCATCAGGCTCTTTCCCCCGTCAAGTACGTATATCTTCTGCCTCTGCGCTTCGGCGAAGCGGAAGGCGCATACCACCGAGCAGAGGACGATGGCGGCACATACCGCCGTGTAGATGATTCCGAACAGACGTATCTGCCGGAAACTCGTTTCTATGTTATTCAGGCTCTTGAACTCCATTCTTTCTGTTTTTTATGGTTTGTAAAATCATTTTCCGGTTCTCCGGCTGTTACCTTTTCAGCAGCCGTCCGGCCTGTTTTCTGATAAACTTGCCCGTGCGTCCCGCCACGTTTCCGGCTGCCGCACCTGCCAGACTGCCGCCAAGGGCGCCCGCAGTACCGATGTTCTTGTTGTAGCTGCCCACTCCGCCACCGGCCTGGATTATCCATCCGGCTACCGTCGGGATGGTGAAGTATCCCACGATGCCGATAACAAGGAACACGATGTACACCCCGTTGCTCGCCTCTACCGAGAAGTTCGGGTCTGCCTGCATCGCCTCGATGTCATTCTGGAGCATCAGTATCTGTATCTTCGCCAGTATCGTGCTGAACAGGTCGGAGACGGGCAGCCACAGGTAAATCTGTATGTAGCGGCTGAACCATGCCGAAAGCGTGGAGTGGAAGCCGTCCCATACCGAGAAGGCGAAGGCGACGGGTCCCAGTATCGACAGCACCACCAGGAAGAACGTCCTGAGCGTGTCGATGACAAGGGCGGCAGCTGCGAACATCAGCTCCAGCAGCTCGCGGAACCAGTCACGCACGCTCTTCTTGATGTTGTAAGCCGCACGGTCCATGTACATGCCCGTCATGGTGATCATGTCCGACGGCGACCAGCCCAGCTCGTCTATCTGGCGGTCGAACTCCTCGTCCGAGGCGAGATAGGCGGTTTCCGGGTTGCGCATCATCGCCTCGTATTCCAGCCTGTCTTTCTGTTCCCTGTACTTCTCCATGTCAAAGGTCTGTTCCTCCAGTATCGAGTGCGTCCCCTGTACGATTACTCCCAGAACGGAGTTCATCGTCCCCAGCACGATGGTCGGGAAGAAGAGGATGCACAGTCCGATGGCAAACGGCCGCAGCAGCGGGTACACGTCTATCGCCTCGGCACGGGCGAGCGACTGCCACACGCGCACCGCCACATAGAACAGGGCGCCCAGTCCGGCAAGCCCCTTTGCCACTCCTGCCATGTCCGAGCAGAGCGGCATCATCTCCTCATACAGCGAGAGGAGTATCTGGTGCAGGTTGTCAAACTCTCCCATAGGCTACCAGTATTTTTCGTTGGAGTTCCCGTAGAGTGCCATCACCCGGTCCATGTCGTTCTTCTTTCTCGCCCGCAGGTACGACACCGATATGGTCTTGTTCGTGTAGTAGCGCACGAGGTTGCGGTAGTTCATCAGGCTGCGGTAGGCATTGTCTATGACGGCGAGCCTTTCCGCATCCGTCAGTGACATGCCCGTCACGTTCACCACATTCTTCAGGTCCTGCAGCACGTCCGAGCTTTCGTCTATCAGCATCGCATAGCCCGACGAGATGGCGGCAAGCTCCTCCGGCGTGTAGTTCTCGTCCGAGAGCATCTTCTGGTAGTTGTCCACATAGATTTCCGATATTTCCATTACCAGAGAGATACTTTTCGCCACCTTCGCGCCGCCCTTTACCACGTCGTGCACTGATTTCAGTGCGTCGTAATACGCCTTTCCCTGCTCGAACACCTTCTTCGTTTCCAGAAAGCCGTTCAGGGTGTTGGCTTTCGTCCCGGCTGTCTCCACCATCTCCTTGGCGGAGTTGATGATGCTCTGCGCAAGGTTTCCGGGGTCGGACACCACCCATTGGGCATTTGCCCCGCCTGTCCCCGCAAGGCACAGGCAGACCGCAATCAGCGGTATTTTCAGTTTCTGTCTCATTCTCATTCTTTTTTTGGATTTAGTGGTTCGTTAAGTTGCTATTGCATATTCTCTTTCTCCTTTGTCCTTTCGCCGTCACCTGCATCCGTGTTCACCCGGACATAGTCACCGCCCGGCGAAAATGTCAGCACATCCGTCTCCTCGTTGTATGCCACGTCAATGCGGAACCCCGTGTTCATATACAGGTTGCCGTTCTCCTCCCTCTGCAGCAGATAGGTTTCCGGTCTCAGTACGCGGCGTACGCCCTTGCGTCTGAACAGTGTCACCTTATATGATTCTCCCTCCCTGTACACCAGTATGTCGGGACCGGCTTCCGCGTTTTCCCAGTTTCCGCAGATTCTGTCGCGGGTGTCGCCGTCTTCTTTTGCCATTATATCACAGGCTTGCAGCATCAGCGATGCCATGCCTATCAGACCGCCGCACAGCAGCAGCCTTTCGGTCTTTGTCAGTTTGATGTTCATTTTCTTGTCTTCTTTAAGTTTTGTTCTTTCATTTTTTCAATCCTTTTTTCTTTTCGTCTTTTCCGTAGCCGGAGTCCGCCCGGTTTCCTTTTCCGTCAGAATCCCGGTCTTCTGCCTTTACGCCTGCACATGCGGTTTTCCCTTGCGCCATTCTCCGGCGCCTCCTTCTGTGCAGGTACCGACTGCCGTACTGCGGGTTTGCCGAACAGCTCGTCCGCATCCGGCTTCTTGCCCGTCATCCGGCAGAATCGGGCATCCAGTTCCCGGTATGCCTTTTCCACCTGCATGAGCACCGTTTCGCGCGGTCCCTTGTGGTCAATGCCGTATTTGTTCAGGATTTCCGGCTTGTACCACATCGGGTCGTCATAGTCTTTCCGGTACACCATACCTCTCAGATAGAGCAGTTCCTGATATTTTTCTTCCAGATAGTCCCGTGCCGGAGCGGGGCAGATGCTTTCGTAAGCCTTTTCCACCGCAAGAGTGATTTTTCCCTTGGCTCTTCCTGCCTCGCACAGTTCTTTCATGCGCTGCTCCTTCCCATATCCCGTGCAGTCCTGTTCAGCAGGCATCCGGTGAACCTGTATTTCCAGTTTCTTGTACCGCTGGTAGTCTTCTTCCAGTCCGTATCGCCTTCTGATATGTTCCGGTAGCGAGGTCCCGAATGTCAGGAACTCACGGAACCATGAGATATGCTCCCGGATTTCCTCCCGTTTCCGCAGCGCTTCATCGCTGTATCCGTCATCAATGTACATGTTGTCTGTCTTTTGATTCATAAATCATTTTTTATTTTTCATTTACTGTATATTTCCAGCCGGTTCATTGTCTCATCTGTTCCTCCAGCCGTCGCTCCGCCACCTGACGGATGGCGGCTTCCATGTCGCCTCCCAATTTCTCCGCCAGTTCGCGCACTTCCATCTTCTCCGTCTCCTCCGTCGTATAGGCGAGATACTCTTGCATCGACACCTCCGTGGCATATACCGCCGAATGCGTGCCCCCAAGTCCTATCCACACCTCCTTGTACCGCCTCGACGGGTCGTTGGACTGGTTGATCGAGAGTATCTGCGACTTCTCCTTTTCCGTCAGACCCAGCAGCGACTGTATCTGGTCGAACTTGTTCATGTACTTGCGCTGGTCCAGCAGGATTTTGCAGTCCGAGTTGTTGATGATGCTTTCCTTCACGATGGGTGAGCTGATGATGTCGTCCACTTCCTGTGTCACCACAATCGCCTCCCCGAAATACTTTCTCACCGTCTTGTACATGTAGCGCAGGTAGTCAGCCATGTTTGCCGATGAAAGGGCCTTCCAAGCCTCTTCCACAATCAGCTGTTTCCTTACGCCTTTCAACCGGCGCATCTTGTTGATGAACGCCTCCATGATGATGATGGTCACCACCGGAAACAGCTCGGCATTGTCCTTTATCGAGTCAATCTCGAAGACCACAAACCGTTTGTGCAGCAGGTCGATGTTCTCCGCCGAATTGAGCAGGAAGTCGTAGCGTCCGCCCCGGTAGTACTGCCTCAGGGTGGTCAGGAAATTGTCGATGTTGAAGTCCGACTTCTCCACCTTGATGTAGCGTTCCTCCATTTCCTTGCGGTACACGTCCCGCATGTATTCGTAGAACGAGTCGAACGACGGCACGATGCCCTTGTCCTGACCGAGCAGCTGGATATAGGCGTTCACCGCACTTCCCAGCTCCGCCGATTCCGTTTTCGTGGCGGGTTCGTTCTCGCTTTTCCACAGCGTCAGCAGCAGCGTCTTGATGCTGTCCTTCTTCTCCACGTCGAACACCCCGTCATCCGTGTAGAACGGGTTGAACGAGATGGGCTTCTCCTCCGTATAGGTGAAGTAGATGCCGTCCTTTCCGTGCGTGCGGCGGTGTATCATCTCACACAGTCCCTGATAGGAGTTTCCCGTGTCCACCAGTACCACGTGCGTGCCCTGCTCGTAATACTGTCTGACCAAGTGGTTCATGAAGAACGACTTGCCGCTTCCGCTCGGTCCCAGCACGAACTTGTTGCGGTTGGTCGTGATGCCGCGCTTCATCGGCAGGTCGGATATGTCGATATGCAGCGGCTTGCCGCTGATACGGTCTGCCATGCGGATGCCGAAAGCCGAGGGCGAGTCCCGGTAGTTGGTCTCTCCGGCGAACAGGCATACCGCCTGCTCGACAAACGTGTGGAACGATTCCTCTGCCGGAAAGTCCGCCGCATTGCCCGGTATGCCCGCCCAGAACAGCGTCGGGCAGTCCGTCGTGTTGTGGCGGGGTACGCATCCCATCGAGGCCAGCTGGCTCCCCACGTCGTTCCTTATCCGTTTCAGCTCCTCCGTGTCGTCGCTCCACGCCATCACGTTGAAGTGGGCGCGGACGGACTTCAGCCCCTGTGAGTGGGCTTCGTTCAGATATTCCTCTATCCACTCGCAATTGATGGCGTTCTGGCGGCTGTAGCGCGAGAGCGACTGCATGTTCCTTGCCGACTTCTCGAAGCGGCGCAGCTCCTCGTCGCTGTTGCCGACAAACACGTACTGGTTGTAGATATGGTTGCAGGGAAGCAGCAGTCCCAGCGGGGCGGCAAACGACAGACGGCAGTCCGAGCGGTCGGTCGAGAGCCGTTCGTAACGGCTGTCCGTGGCTACCGCAGCCGGCAGGTCTTCCGTGTCCGACAGCGTGTGCAGGCACAGGCGTTTGTCGCCGATGCGCATCTCTTCCGCGCTCATGGCGATGTCTTCCAGACACGCCGTATCCTCCGTCGTCAGTGCCAGGTATCTGCCTATGATACCCGTTTCCTTTTCCGTTCCCGTAATCTCATCGTCCCTCAGGCGGCGCAGGCGGACGTGTCCCGAATCATTCAGGATGCGGGCGAACTGTTCCACCGCCTCCATGAACTTCACCGCCGTCTCCCTGTCCTGTATCTCCTTCGGGATGATATGTCCGCGGCACAGCGTGCTCCAGTTGCTCTGCCGCCTCATGCGTTCCTTCGTCGTCTTGGTCAGGAACAGGTAGCTCCTGTGGCTCAGATACGGGCGCTCGTTGAAGTGCATCCCGTTGCTCCGTGCCAGGAAGCCCGTACCTTCCTTCTCCCAGTCGGGGCGGTACAGCTCCTTCATATACCAGTCCTGCTTGTGCAGTACCGAATAGTCGGGCAGTACCTTGATTGCCTTGCACCACGTGGCATGGATACTCTCGTATTCCTCCGCCGTTACGGTATAGACCTCCGGCAGCTCCACCTCGAAGGCTGCGGTGATGTCTGCATCCTTCGAGATGATGCACCCGTGTTCCACCGCCAGCAGCGGGAACCGGCTCTCCAGTGTGGTGGCTTTCATTACGTTTCTCATGCTTTCCTTCCTTTCCTTTTTCGTCTTAACAGATGGGACACCCGTCTGCGGTGGAGCAGATAGCGCGGGCGCATCCGTGCAGCGCCCAGCTTCATCAGTCCGTGCTGGCCGTACTTCGCGTTCAGCCGGAACGTGAGCCATACCACGGCGGAAGCCGCCGTGATACCCAGGCCGATGCAGACCCACTGGCTCACGCCTGCCATGTACAGGATGACAAACAGGAGGAAGGCGGCAAGCAGCCCGCCCGCAAACACGAACAGGTACTGCGCCTTCAGCCCCTTGAACTCCACCGGACGACCGATGCCCTTGTTTACCGGATATTCAGCCATTGTCCTTTCTTATTCTGTTTACAGGAAGAACGAGCGCAGGATGGTTGCGCTTACAATCAGGAAGATACAGGCTCCGAACCAGCTTGCGGCGGTCTTGCTCGTGTCCGGATCACCGGACGAGAACTTGCCATAGACCTTGATGCCTCCTATGAGTCCCACTACCGCGCCGATGGCATAGATGAGCTTTGTCGCCGGGTCGAAATACGAGGTCACAAGATTGGTTGCCTCCGTGATGCCCGCCATGCCGTTGCCCTGTGCAAAGGCGGAAATGTTTGCAGCCGTCAGAAGGACTGCCAGAATGATTTGTTTTTTCTTCGATGTTTCTGTCATAATCTTTTCTTGTTTTTATGCCTCCGGGCGGGATATTCCCTTCGGCGGTTGATACTTTTCTTTAATTTTTGCGGCTTCGGATAAAGCCGGCTTGTGGATTTAGTGGATTCGGTGGCAAGCCGATGATTCAGCCGTAGTCAATTTTCTTTTTTCGCATCTTCGTTACGTTTTTTACAGTGTTATACATAGTCGCGGATATTGAAATCCTCGAATCTCTCCGGCATGGCAGGCGGCCTTCTCAGTGCGGCACTTGCCGTTGATGCGGCAGGTGGGGCAGGTATCGAATCCAGATAGTAGTCCATCAGTTCGTCCAGTCTCCTGCGTGTCGCCTCCGAGCTGCGTTCTATCAGGGCAAACAGCTCGTTGCCCTTCATTTCGCAGAATACCATTCCTGCATGGCGCCGTTCATCTCCTGTGGCGTCCGCTTTCTTCGCCGTGCGTACGGCGAGGTCGATGTCCTCAAACGTGAACCCTTCGGCAGTATCCGGTTCCGCATCCGGCTCTTCGTCCCCGTCATATCCGGCTATGTCCGACACCCGTCTGTCCGTAAACACCTCGTCCAGCTCCTCGTCCGGTATCCGGCGGCGGTGTGCGTCCGTGCCGTCCTCCTGTGCTTCGTCGGCAAAGGTAACGTCCTTCTCGTCCACCTCTTCGCTTCGTATTTCCGTGGCGGCATTTGGCGCAGGTGTGGCAGTCTGTGGCTTCGTTTCCGGCATCCTGAAGCGGCTTCTGCCCACGATCTCGGAAGCCGCCGTCCTGTTCCCGCCGTCCTTTCCGTTCTTCTCTCGGGTTGCGTCTCCCGTCCTGCGTTCCCAGGTCAGATAGATGACCATCCACATGTTGAAGGCCATCAGCAGCACTATCAGCAGCGTCGCCATAGGCTAAAGCGGTTGCGGTTTTTCCCGGCACATCAGGGAGGCGGTCCCGTCCCCGGATGTCTGCGGGTGTTCTTCCGGTATGTTCCCTTTCTGTCCGCCTGTGGCGCTGCCGTCACCGGCCAGGGCACGCACGGGGAGCGTGAGCCTGCCGTGTGTCTCCTTTTTCCTGTCTGTCTTGAAAAATCTTCCCATTGTCTTTTCCTTTCTTTTTGGATGAATAATCAGTAAATGTCCTCATAGCTCTTTTTGTAGAGCTTGCGTATCACTTCCTCATACTCGCGGAAGTGTTCTTCCAGTACGCGGTCCACATAGACCGACAGGGTAAGCCCGTTCTTTCCGATGACCTGCACGATGCGCTGTATCCGCTCGTGGTAGCTCTTGCGTATATAGGCTGTCTTGCCGGAGCATACCGGAATTTTCGGGGCGTTCAGGAAGCGTTCCAGATATTCCTCTTCCTTTCCCTTTCCGGTCCTTGGGGTCTTCTGTGGAGCCTTTGTCCTCTCTGCTGTGGGTTTTCCGCCCGCATTTCCTTCTGCCTTGTCCTCCACCTCGGGGGCGGACGCGGGCATCTCCGGACGGAACGAGTCCAGAAACTTGCCGGGATCAATATCGACATCGAGTTTCTTTGCCATCCGTTCAGCGGTTTACTATTTCCAGTATCTCTTCCGCCAGCGCGTCTATGCCGCTGCCCTTTGCCAGTGTCCTGTCCGGAGGCAGCAGCGTCGAGCGGAACAGCGGGCGGTCGCCTTCCTCGGCACCTTCCTTGCGGAAACGCTTGCTGTCCGGCAGGCTCGTCTTCAGCACCTCAAGCCCCATTCCGGCGATTACCTTCTCGTAGATGTCGTACAGGTCGGTTTTCTCGCGCCGGTCCACCATGTTCCACAGCAGGCGGATGCCCTTTATGTTCGACTTTCCCGTCGTCACCAGCGTGTCGTTCAATATGCCCGCATATTTCAGCGAGCTTTCCATGATAAAGCGGTCGGCGGCTATGGGACAGAATATGTAGTCCATCGTCGCCACCGTCTTTATCAGTCCCATGTTGTTTACCGTACCCGTCAGGTCGAAGAATACAAAGTCGGGCGGTGTCTCCGATTCCACAAACGGCCTTGCCGCTTCCACCGCATGGTCCGGACGGCTCCCGACTATCGGGTACGCACGTTTGCCCAGGCGTTTGAACTGCTCGTAGGCAGCCCTGCGCAGGTGCGGGTTGCGTTCGATGTTCTTCAGGTCACGCTCGCGCATGTCCTTCAGGCTGAACTGGGGATAGTCGCAGTCCACAACTGCCACGTCGTATCCCTTCACATAATACAGGTAACTCGCCATCAGCACGGTGAGTGTCGTTTTGCCGGCTCCTCCCTTCTGGGTGGAGAAGGCGATGAACAGGGGTTCTTTCTTCATGCTTCCTTGTCTTTTGTTCGTTATACTTCAGTTTGTTTTCCCGGCAGGCGTCCCTGCGTCCGCACTGGCGTGTCCGCTTGGCGGCAGGGATGCCGGCCCTTGCGCACGCCGGGCTGTCTCCATGCCCGTCAGCCTGTGTGTACCATTGCCGGCGTGCCGGTTCCCCGGTCTGCCTGTCCGTGTTCCCGCCGGTATGCCTGCGTGCCGGCAGGCAGGCATACTGGCAGTGTGGCGGACAATGCGGCGTGCCGGCTGGTGGGCGTGCCGGTTTTCCTGTCCGCAAAGGAAGGGGCATTTTGCCGTATCTGTATCACTTCGGGTCTTCGTGGCAGCATTTGGCGCCGATGTGGAAGTCTGTGGCTTTTTCCGGCGGTTCCGCGGCTCTGTCCCGTACCCTAACTTTGCACCCACGACGGCAGACTGACGCCTCTGGTGTATGCCGGGCTTCCGTTTTCTCTTTTGGGCAGCTCCGGGGTACCGGTTGGCCGGTACCCTGACCCGTGGGTGATGGCAGGTTGGCTTTCCAATCCGTCGCGGACGGATTCTTATTAGCAACCGCTAATAGCAAGGTGTCCTTTGAGTAACTCAAAGGGTTTCCGGTTACTCCCGGAAACGACCTTGCCCCATGCGGGGAGGGGCTTCCTCTCCGGAGTCGGGAAGCCTGTCTCCCGGCTGCGCCGTGTCTGCGGATGCTGCCGTCCGGCACATTTTTATACAAACCACTAAATCCTTATGTAAGATGAACAGAAATGGTAAAGAAAACGGAGCGGAAGGCTCCAAATGGGGGCGGCATCCCAAGGAAAGCCGCAAGTCGCACTGCGTGATGGTGCGTTTCGACAATGAGGAATGGCTGAAGTTCCTCTCCATGCACGAGAAGTCCGGCGTATATGCAAGGGCGGTGTTTCTCAAGGCGCACTTTTTCAGGCAGCCCTTCCGGGTACTGGTTACGGACAGGACGCTGCTGGATTACTGCACGAAGCTCTCCGCTTTCCATGCGCAGTACCGCATGGTAGGCAACAACTACAACCAGGTGGTCAGGGAGCTGCGCTGTCATTTTTCGGAGAAGAAGGCGATGGCATTGCTCTACCGTCTGGAGAAGTGTACCGGGGAGCTGGCCGCCCTGACGCAGCAGGTCATGGAACTGTCTCGCGAGTTCCGGCAGAAGCTGTCGGAAAAGGAGGAAAAGTCATGATAGCGAAAATTACCGTAGGCACGTCACTGAACGGTGCGCTTGCCTACAACGGGCAGAAGGTGAACGAAGGCGAAGGCAGGCTCCTTGCCGTAAACCGGATTTTCGACGACGGCAGCGGACATGTGGACATAGCCCGTGCCGAGCAGGACTTCATGCGCTTCATGCCGGAGCAGGTGCGCACTCGGAATAAGGTCATCCATATTTCCCTCAATCCGCACCCCGACGACCGCCTGACCGACGTGGAGCTGGAACAGCTCGCACGCGAGTATCTCGACAGGCTGGGCTACGGCGACCAGCCTTACCTTGTCTTCAAGCACGAGGACATCAGCCGCCACCACCTGCACATCGTCTCCGTCAATGTGGACGAGCAGGGAAGGCGGCTCAACCGCGATTTCATCCACCGCCGCAGCAGGCGCATCACCTCCGAGCTGGAAAAGAAATACGGGCTGCACCCGGCAGACCGCCGGCAGCACCGTACCGACAATCCGCTCCGCCCGGTGGACACATCGCAGGGCGATGTCAGGCGGCAGGTATCGAATGTCGTCAAGGCGGTCATGGCAGGCTACAGGTTCCAGACAATGGGCGAATACCGTGCCCTTCTCTCGCTCTACAACGTCACCGTGGAGGAAGCCCACGGCATCGTGAACGGGCGCGAGTACCACGGACTGGTCTATTTTTCGCTATCGTTCAGCAACCCGTCCGCCACCGGCGATGCCGGCAACAGGACCGGCACTCCCTTCAAGGCTTCCCGCATCGGCAAGTCCGTCGGCTACGAAGCCGTGCAGCGCAGGTTTGAATTTTCCAAAGGACAAATTCGGGATAAACGTCTGGCGGAGATAACCCGCAAGACCGTCGCCGCCGCACTCGCCCGGACATACCGCCGCGAGGAGTTTGTCGCCCTGCTCAAAGCGAAAGGTGTGGATGTGGTGTTCCGCCATACCGACGAAGGGCGCATCTACGGGGCGACCTTCATCGACCACCGCACGGGCTGCGTGCTCAACGGCTCTCGTCTGGGCAGGGAGTTTTCCGCCAATGCCCTGCAGGAGCATTTCACCCTGCCGTATGCCGGCACTCCGCCCATACCGTTCACCATCGCCGTGGACGGGCAGCAGCCCGACACCCGTCCCGCCGTGGAATACGACGAGGGGTATTCCTCCGGCTTGGGCTTGCTCGGCGGCGACGCTTCGGGCGCACAGGCCGAGGAAGCCGCCTTCGAGCGCGACCTCAGGCGCAGGCGGAAAAAACGCCGCAAGGGACAGGGATTATAATTCAGTCATTCACTTGAAAACAGAAACAGATTATGTCACAACAGGAAGACGATTTGAGGGCACTGGCGAAAATCATGGATTTTCTCCGTGCCGTAAGCATTATTCTGGTGGTCATCCACCTTTACTGGTATTGTTACGAAGCCGTAAGGCTGTGGGGCATCGGCATAGGTGTCGTGGACCGGGTACTGATGAACTTCGACCGCACCGCCGGACTGTTCCATCACATTCTCTACACGAAACTCTTTGCCCTTCTTCTGCTTGCGCTCTCGTGCCTCGGCACGAAGGGTGTCAAGGAGGAAAAAATCACCTGGCGCCGGATCTGGGCGGTACTTGCCGCTGGGCTGGTGCTGTTCTTCGGCAACTGGTGGGTACTGTCCCTGCCGCTTCCGGTGGAGGCGGTTGCGGGTCTCTACACCGCTTCGATGGCGGCGGGCTATGTCTGCCTGCTCATGGCGGGCACGTGGATGAGCCGCCTTTTGCGTACCAACCTTATGGAAGACGTGTTCAATGTCGAGAACGAGAGTTTCATGCAGGAGACCCGTCTCATGGAGAACGGATATTCCGTCAATCTGCCCACACGTTTCTATTACAGGAAGAAGTGGAACAATGGCTATATCAATGTGGTAAACCCGTTCCGTGCCACCATCGTACTGGGTACGCCGGGCAGCGGAAAGTCCTATGCCGTGGTGAACAGTTTCATCAAACAGCAGATTGAGAAGGGCTTTGCGATGTACATCTACGATTTCAAGTTCAGCGACCTTTCCACCATCGCCTACAACCACCTGATGAACCACCTCGACGCATACGGCGTCAGGCCGAAGTTCTACGTCATCAACTTCGACGACCCGCGGCGCTCGCACCGCTGTAATCCCATCCATCCGGATTTCATGGAGGACATCACCGATGCCTACGAGAGTGCCTACACGATAATGCTCAATTTGAACAAGACGTGGGTGCAGAAGCAGGGCGACTTCTTTGTCGAGTCTCCGATTATCCTGTTCGCCGCCGTGATATGGTTCCTCCGTATCTATCAGGACGGGAAATACTGCACCTTTCCCCATGCCATCGAGCTGCTCAACCGCCGTTACGAGGACCTGTTCCCGATTCTCACCAGCTATCCCGAACTGGAGAACTACCTTTCCCCGTTCATGGACGCCTGGCAGGGCGGGGCGATGGAACAGCTTGCCGGTCAGATAGCCTCGGCAAAGATTCCGCTCTCGCGCATGATTTCCCCGCAGCTCTACTGGGTCATGTCCGACAGTGAGTTCACGCTCGACATCAACAATCCCGACGAGCCGAAGATTCTCTGTGTCGGCAACAATCCCGACCGCCAGAACATCTACGGGGCGGCGTTGGGGCTGTACAACTCGCGCATCGTCAAGCTCGTCAACAGGAAGGGCAGGCTGAAGTCCTCCATCATCATCGACGAGCTGCCCACGATTTACTTCAAGGGGCTGGACAACCTGATTGCCACCGCCCGAAGCAACAAGGTTTCCACCCTGCTGGGTTTTCAGGACTTCTCCCAGCTCAAGCGCGACTACGGCGACAAGGAGGCCGCCGTGGTCATGAACACCGTCGGCAACATCTTTTCCGGTCAGGTCGTGGGCGAGACTGCCAAGACCCTTTCCGAGCGTTTCGGCAAGATTCTCCAGAGGCGGCAGAGCATCACCATCAACCGCGAGGACAAGTCCACTTCCATCAATACGCAGATGGAGAGCCTGATTCCGGCGAGCAAGATTTCCACGCTCACGCAGGGAATGTTCGTGGGAGCCGTCGCCGACAACTACGACGAGCGCATCGAACAGAAGATTTTCCATTGCGAGATTGTGGTCGATGCCGAGAAAGTGAAGCGTGAGGAACAGGCTTACCGGCCTATCCCCGTCATCACCGACTTTACCGATGCCGGCGGCAACGACCGTATGAAGGAGATGATCCAGGATAACTACAACCGTATCCGTGCCGAGGTCCGGCAGATTGTCGCCGACGAGTTGCAGCGCATACAGTCCGACCCCGAACTGCAATACCTCCTCAGCGGCAGATAACCGGATATAAGGTCAGATGAAAAGAGAAAATCCGTAGCACGTACAGCCTTTCCCTGTCGTGTTACGGATTTTCCTTTTTTGTCTGTTCCCGTTATAAATAAAGAACGCCCCCAAGTATGCTGCCTTTCAGCTCGCCTGGGAGGCTTATTGTCTTTTTAGTCTGGTGATTGCCTTTTCTTATTCTTCCACTTCACCGACCAATCCGATAAGGTCAAAATACATCAGTCGGGTCCTCAGTTTCGTGTCTTTGTCAAATCCCGTATTCTCCGCTTCCTGACTTTCCGTTGAAAACAAAAATGTGAATCCGTTCTTTAGATAATACCCCAATGGGATTTCTTCATTATAGGCATCCACGATAAGGAAACGGCATCCGGTCTTGTTACCTGTGTCGATAAACCATGATTTGATAAACTCCATCAGTTCGCTTCCTATCCCACGGTGGGCAAATTCCACATTGATGCCCAACCGTCCAATCAGGACACCGGGATAACGGCGCATCTGTTTGGAATAAGGAATGCTTTTCTGCACTTTTTTCTCCCGGCTGTTGGGCAGCATATCTACACGGATACTGTCATTCGACAGCGTAAAGGCACACACTATCACGGATGGGTCCTCGTCCAGCCTGAAGCAGTAACTCTTTCCCAGCATCTGCCTGCTGTAAAGCGGGGCATCATGCTGAAAGAACTCGTCCAGGTCTGCATTTCCGCATGAAAAAGGACTGCAATCTGCAATGACTTTTTCGTCCAATGGAGAGAAACTGCATTTATCTAACAGGAATCCCATACTTACAACATATTGGCTTTTTTCAATATGGCACGGGCTATTTTCACCTGCTTGCTGAAATCTGTTTTCTCCTTCTTTTGGTAAGCCTTGTCCGCTTCCTTCACGAAACGTTCGGCTTCTTTCCCTTTCAGCGTAGGAATTGCTTTGATTTCTAATGCCATGACTTGTTAATGATTTGGTTCTCTGCTGCAAAGATAAGAATTTTTCGGCAAATCCCTTTTTCGGATGCCTGTTTTTCTGACGAACGGTTTCACCGCCTCTTCCGTTCCGCCTCTTCGTCCCGCATCATCCTGCGGTTCAGCCGTTCCGCCGCTCTGTCAAAGAAATACGTCCGGCTTTCGTTCTTCCGCCGCTTGATGTCCGCATAGGTGTTGTAGCACTGGTTCTCCTTTATCTCCACACCGAACATGCGGCAGAATCTCGCCAGCAGCTCCTTGATGCCCGTTTCCCCTCCGTTGATGAGCTTCATCTCGTCCAGACCGTAAATCAGTTCCACCAGCTCGGCCGTGCTTCCCGTCCACTGCATCGCTGCGGCTTTGTCCTGCCTTTGGTTTGTCTTTTCGCCTCCGTCAAAGGCTCCGCCTCGATGCAGCCCTACCTGATAATATTTCAGCATCTTGCGCACGAACGACAGCGCCTTTCTCACATACATGCTGCGGATGGAGTCCGTCTCCTGCATGGCATCGTGATATTGCAGTTCCGTTTCCGCATAGCTCAGTGCGAAAACAGTCCGGCAGACAGTTTCCGTTTCCTTGCACAGGGATACGACTGTGGTCGTGAACTCGTTGTATGCGGTTCCCAGTCCGGTAGAGCCGGGGTTGTCTATCAGACGGAAGAAGTCTGTTTCTGTCAATATGAGGTGTTCCATTTTCTTTCAGTTTTATGTTATTACACTTGGTTTGAAGTGTGCGCACATAAAACTATGGGACAAATAGCGGTCCTGCGGGAGTGCTTTTCTTTAAGCATGGATATATCACACTGATATTCAGCGAAATATTTGCTGAAAATATTTTTTGGAGCTTTTCCCGATGCCTCATTTTTTGTTCAGAATCTGAACGTACGTTCACTTTTTGAACGTCCCGGGCGTTCATTTTCCGAACGTCACCACCCGTTGGCGGGGTATTTTCCGTCCGTAGGCTATCCTTACCATACCATCCTTCCATTGTCTGCTTCCCGTGCATGTCCATTCGCTTTCGGGCAGCGACGACTGGAACAGCCTGCTGCCGTTTCCCGCAATGACGGGAACCATGTAGAGGATGATTTCATCCACAAGCCGCATCCGTATCATGCCGTTGATGATACCTGCCGTCTTTTCGGTTGCTTCTATCAGATAGTTCAGGGAATCGCCGGTGTTTTCCATCCGGTTGGAGAGGAGTGTAAGCGACGTATCTTCTGTCAGGACGCAGGTGGCAGCTTCTTTCAGCGCACCTATCCCGTACTGGTCGGAACCAAGCCATCGCCCGGACAGACCGGTTGTTTCTGCCGGACAGCCGTCCATTGTCAGGACGGCGAGTAATCGGACTTTTGCCATAGCGGTCATTCTGTTGCGACCGGAAGCCGTAAAATAAAAAATAGCGTGCAATACACGTTATCTCTAATGGAGGCTCTGGTAAAGCCTATCGGGAAATATACGCGAATGCACGCTATGCCAAGGCATAGCATAAGCATCACGCAATCGCTCCCGATGTCGAAATTTACCAGATTTCCATTAGAACGCCTTGCGGTCTTATTCTATACTATATCTTAATCGGTACGGGAAACCGTGTTTCTCCATACCGTTTTTCTCCTATGTTCATGCAAAGATAGGATTTTCAGTCGAAATTTTCTCATTTTTCGCTCTTTTTCTGCATGATACCGTATTCTTTCATCTTGTTGTACAGGGTCGTGCGGCTGATACCCAGCAGTCCGGCAGTCACTTCGCGGTTCCCGTCCGCCTGTGCCAGCGCCCGCACGATGCGTTCCCTTTCCTCATTCCCGTCTTTCAGCAGCAGGGAGCTGCCTGCCTGTACCGTACTTTCCGCTTCCAGCCTGTCGGCTCCTATCAGCCTTCCTTCCGTCAGCAGGACGGCGGAACGCACCGTCTGTTTCAGTTCCCTCACATTTCCTGCCCACATCCGCCTCATGAGTTCCTTTTCCGCCTCCTTGTCGAATCCTTCCGTATGCCGTCCCAGTTCCTCGTTGGCAAGCTCCCGGAAAAACTCCGCAAGGGGCAGTATGTCCTCCCGGCATTCCCGCAGCGGCGGTATCTTGATGACAAACTCCTTCAGGCGGTGATACAGGTCCCGCCGGAAACGTCCTTCCTCCACTGCCTTCTCCAGATTCTCGTTGGTCGCCGCCACGATGCGCACGTCCGCTTTCCGTTCGCGGGTGCAGCCCGTCGGACGGTAGCATTTGGTCTGCAGCGCACGCAGCAGTTTCTGCTGTACCTCAGCGGGCAGGTTGCCCACCTCGTCCAGAAACAGCGTGCCGCCGTCAGCCTCCGCCATGCAGCCCTTCTTTCCGGTTATGGCTCCCGTAAATGCGCCTTTCTCGTATCCGAACAGCTCGGATGCCGCCAGCTCCCGTGTCAGCATACCGCAGTCTATCGCGACAAACGGACCTTTCTGCCGGGTACTCTGCGCATGTATCTTTTCTGCTACGTGTTCCTTGCCCGTACCGTTCTCTCCAAGTATCAGCACCCCTATGTCCGTCGGGGCTACCAGTGAGATACGCCGGTCGATGGTCCGGAATGCGGCACTTCTGCGCTCCAGTATGGGCATGGTATGCCTTCTTTCCGATTTGCGTACCAGCTCACTTATCCTCGGAAGCAGCTTTTCCTGCAGCAGGGTCTTGGGGATATAGTCCTCGGCTCCCAGCCTCATGGAGCTGACCGCCGACGCGACCTGCGCATAGTCGGTCATGATGACAAACGGGTTTCTGATACCCGTTTCCCGCATCCGCTCCAGCACTTCCGTACATTCTCCGTCGGGCAGACGCAGGTCCGACACGATGATGTCCCCATCGTCCAGTTCCTCCAGCAGCCTCCGTGCCCCGGCACAGTCGTATGCCGTGCGGGTCTTGTAGCCTGCCTTCTCCAGCATTCCGCAGACATGGTCGCGGAATACCGGGTTGTCTTCTATCACTATTATTCTTCCCATACCGTTCTTTCCATTTCCTTTCGGGCGAGCCGGATAATCGTTTCGCCCTGACCGGTCACCTTTCCGGCATACTCCCTGATTTCTTCTGCCGTCCCGTTTCCGTGGAGCACGTCATACAGCTCCTGCAGCGGTCCTTCGGCATGTATCAGCATCCACGAGCTGCGGATATGGTGTATCCAGTAGTCCAGCCTGTCCCTGTCACACCTTTCCGCTTCCTCCCGTATGGCGGCCATTTCCTTTTCCGTTTCCCTGACCAGACATTCCAGCCTCTGCCGCTTGTCGCCGTATGCGAACAGCGGGCCGAGGTCTATGCGTGGGGTATTGTCCTCGCCGATGCATTCTTCCGCGGCTGCCAGCAGTTCGTCGATGGAGAACGGCTTGTACAGCACCGAGCCGAAGCCCGCACCTGCCAGTTCCTCTTTCGTGATACTTTTCGAGCCAGTCACCACCATCACGGGGATGGTGCGTGAGTTGCCTATGTCCGACGTGCGGAGCAGTTCCAGCACCTCGTAGCCGCTTGCATCCTGCATCTTCAGGTCCGTGGTCAGCAGGTCATAGTGTCCCTCGCGCAGCTTCTCCGCCATTTCCCCCGTGCTCGTGCAGGTGTCGCAGTGCACCCCGTTCTGCACGAATATGTCGTGTATCATCCCCAGTATGATGCCGTCGTTGTCCAGCGACAACACCGAACATCCGCCCAGTCTTGTCCGCCTCGCTGCTGCCTTGCGGCCTGTTTCTCCGGCTTTCTCCGCCTGGGGCAGCGGCAGCACCACGCTGAAGCGGCTGCCCGTGTTCCGTATGTTCTCCACCGATATGCTGCCCTCCATCAGTTCCGCAAGGCTTTTCACTATCGACAGTCCCAGCCCGAAGCCGTCCTGCGTGGCGGCATTGCTCAGCCGCTCGAACGGCTTGAATATCTGTTCCCGTTTGTCCTTGTCTATTCCTCCTCCGGTATCTTCCACCGCCAGCGTGAATTTCCCTCCGGCATACAGGGCGGTCAGTGTCACGCTCCCGCGTTCCGTAAACTTCAGTGCGTTCGACAGCAGGTTGCTGCCGATACGCAGTATCAGGTTCCTGTCGCCCATGACCACCTCGTCCGTGGTGTTGTTCACTCTGAACTCCAGCCGCTTCTCTTCCATCCGTGCGGCAAACTCCGTTTCCAGTGTTTCCGCCACTCCCGCCAGTCTGAACGGCTTCACCCTGACGGTCTCCTTTCCGTTGTCTATGCGGTAGTAGTCCAGCAGGTTCTCCATCAGTGCCCCCATACGCTCCGCCGACTGCCGTATATGCTCCGCGTGCAGCGCCGTTGCCTCCCGGTTTCCGTCCTTCAGTATCAGTTCCGCATTGCCGCGTATGGCAGTCAGCGGTGAGCGCAGGTCGTGCGTCACCGTCTGCATGATGTTCTGTCTGCCCTTTATCAGCTCTTCATTCTCCCGGACCGACCTGCGCAGGGTCTCTATCAGTTCCTCTCGCTGTTTCCTGTCTCTGGTGCGGCGGCGGATGTCCCTCCGGATTACTACATACAGCAGCACCGCACACAGGACACCTGCCGCCGATATGCCGCATATCAGTACGAATGCCGTTTCTCTCAGTTCCGCCACCCGCATGTGCCTTTCTTCCATGCGTTCCGTCTCGTCCTGTCCGATTTCCCGTATCAGCCTCGAAAGGTTCCGGTTCAGTATGCTGTTGCGTATTTTCAGTGAGTCCGACAGATGGGAGAATGCCTGTTCCTGCTCTGCTAGTGCCGTACGCATCTCCTTCTCAAACCGCCGCATCTCCGCAATGTGCCGGGTGTTGGGCCTCGTGCTCACCCGTGTGGTCGTGCGTGCCGGTTCTTCTTTCTTTTTCTTGCGGAACAGGCCGAACAGTCCGCCCCGTTGCTTTTTCTCTTCCGGTTCGGTGCGTTCCGTCACTGTCGTTGTCCGTACCGATGCCGTCTGCTCCAGTCCGGGCAGGTGGCGTTCCAGCAGGCTGTCCATGCGGTGCGCCGTGGTCGGCATGCCGACCATCCGCTCGATCAGCCGGCGTTTCTCGTGCAGCAGCCTTACTACCGTGTCTATCCTTGCTATCTGTACCGGTTCTCTGTAGTAACCTTTCAACCGTTCTATCACCTCCGTCGTATGCGATTCCCGCCGGTCGTATGTATCCATGTCCGAGTCGTCCCACAGCATTGCGCGGTCATTGTCCAGAAACAGTGTGATCAGTCCCCGGTATGCTTCGCTGGCAGCAGTCCGCTGCATGAGCAGGCTGCGTTCCTCAGTCTCCGCCTGCTCAAATACCTGCTTTTCGTACCATACGGCCGTGATGATGCCCAGTACGAGCAGTCCCAGTATGAGATAGCCCGACAGGATTTTCAGGTGGAGGGATTTCTTCCATCTTGAAAATGTATTGTTGTTTATGTACATAATGTTTTAAATTCTTTGATAATTTACTGCAGGACTTTATATTCCAATGATTATTAAGTTTCCCATTGGAACTTGTTATACCTCTGTTAAACTCTTTCTTATCTGCTTTCTAAATACAAAGAATTTATAAATACAGTAATATTGAAGAATGAACTGAAATTAGAGTATATTACTGTCCTCTATCATATACTGTTATTTACAGATGATATTTCTTGGATATAAAAAATGATATATATTGCTCCTTCCGGTTAATTCCAATAATACTTATTAATCTATCATTGTCAAAAGCTCATATATATATATATATCGAGTGTAGCCATTAGCGAAATATCGTAAATAAAACTCTTGAAAGCTTCAAATCTTCCTGGATAAAATCATCGCTTCCACACTCCATGCAAACCTGAAATGAGAGATTTGCAGCATTGTTATATTCCGTTGTTGCCAGCTTCTTTAATTTATTCCATTCAATCACTTCTGTTTATATATTTCTTTCGTTATAATTTCTTTTCCAGCCTTTTCCTAAGAATCTACTTCCTTTTAGAAAATCCAATGACGCATTACAACACTTTTCTCTTGACATATTACTTATCCATTTTTTGTGCATCCAACGTTTAAAATAAATAGATAAAAGCTATCATGAATTCTAATCTACAGCCTTCTCATGTTTATCCAAACAAGTTTCAATGACACCAATTAATAAGTATCCGAAATGTTGAAATAACCTTTTGCATTGCCTCCTACAGGCTTTTGAGCTCTAAAGACCCAATGACATGAGGTATCCTTAGTATCAGTAAACCACCAATATCGCTTTATACAACCCGCCGTATTGCTATTTCCATAAATTGTAAAAGCAGGTCCGTATGAAGAGGAACCCGTCTCACAGACTATGGCTGTGCTCCAATATCCATCACAAGATGTAACGCAAAAATCACTGGTCACCTGCTCCGTGGCCTCAAAACTCTTGCTATACTCAAACCAATTTCCATACGCAAAAGACATATTTCCTGCATACACACGTTCTGTTCTTTTTAATTCCGATTCAGGAACGTACAAGTCCAAGAACTTTATTTGCGACTTGTCAATATTGGCAGTGAATGATTTGAAGCCATGCATATTATTCAATGTAAGTGTTACCACTTTACCGTCTTTAATGTCCTCCTCTATATTTTTATTAATGGACTCTATGCCTTTTAAAGCACGTATCACATTCTTTTCCGTTAAATTGTGCTCTAGCATTATTTCATCAGTTATTATAACTGAATAACAATTATTTACCGTATCAATTGTGGTGTAATTATTTATAACCGCAACCTCTTGTTCATAAGTTAACGGCATAATAATCTTTTCTTCATCAAATTCTTTCTTGCAACCCACCAATGCAAACACAAATGCAAAACTTAATAATAACTTTTTCATACTTCAACTTAGTTTAACTGAACTTTCGCAAGTGAATTTTCATTCATCAAGCAACGTTCAAATTATACATTCTATAGAATTTATGGGACTTAGGATTATCATCAAAAAATGCTATAGATAAAAGCATAATTACATTTTTTGATTTCATCGCATAAATATTTTAATAAGTAAGTTCATTTATCGCAGTCTTTGTCTCAAATTCCCCTTTAATAACCAGTTTTTCAGGAGCATTTTCAGACGAAGAAAAAGAATAATATCCATGGCAAACATTTGTTTGAGGATTTATGTTTTCTAATACAAGTTCCCCCTTTAGCGGTATACGCTTCTCAGAAACACTTGATGCTGCATAAGCAATCCCTTCTGCACTTTCTTTAAGAATTTCAGATGCATTTCTTGCAAAATATGGGATAATATCAAGCCAATATAGAGTATCAATATTCTCATCCTTATAAGAGTTGATTATATAAGGGTGGTTTGTCTTAAATTGAGAATCATCTGCGAAAACATAGATGATAATGCTGTAGGAAGGATTACCTCCTTTTTCAGGAGATAATCTCGCAATAAAATCAAACACCTTATAGTTTTCATTAAATTCGAGGTATGAAGGATATCCTTGAAAATTCCAAGCCCATATAATAGACTCTTTATAATTCTGACCGTTAATAGTGGCAGTACCTAAAATTTTCTCTCCACCTATAAGATATTTTTCGCACCCCACTAAGAAAGGTAATGTAAACAAGAACAGCAGCAGTATTCCAAATAAATGTTTTGCTTTCATATTACTATTGTTTTTGAATTTTATATTTACTCTTATTTGTCTGCAATGATAACGACTATCACTAGCTTGTAAAATTTTATGCTTCTGATGTATTACAGAACAACAATTGTTTTATAAAATGAAATATCACGTTAAATTATTTTGCAGTATTAATATTTATCAGCCCAGAATCTTTATCTGAATTACTGATACGTTTTCCTGCATGATTGCGGGATTTGCCTTTGGAGAAATAGTAGGTGAACTTCAGGGACATAAGATTCTTGAAGTTGTTCCATCTGGTTTCTTCCGCGTAGCTGAATCCTTTGATGTCAGCATATACTTTTGATGGATTTGGATTGTAAATATATTCCATCCCCACTGACATTGACTTGATTTTGTAAAGCACTGAAGTAGTCATATTGAATCCCATACGAGTATATATGTCACCATCGACCAATGTCATAGGAAGATTACCATTCCACATAATCTGCCAGTTTTTAGGCAGGAACTGGATACTAATACCCGCATTATGGAAGTCATGCTTTACGGCTTGATTGTATGTCTTGTATGTTGTATATTGATAGTTATAGAATGGCCGGAGTACAAGCCAGTTGATGGGCTTGTAATTCAACGACAAAGATGCCCCTATATTATGAACATTATTTATTTCCGTTATCCTAAGAATAACATCGTCACCTTCGGTAAACAATACTGGCATGTTCTTATTTGGATAATACGAATAGGTTACTGATGGGGCAATATAAAATTTCCCATTGTCAGAAGCATATTGGTAGCCAAGATTTGTGTAATAGTAATAATATGGTTTAAGTGCTGTATTTCCTTGTGAATAAAAATGTTCGTCAATAGTTACGATGCTATTGGTAAGATCTCCTACATTAGGTATCGATGAATTTATTGAAGCCGTTAACCTGATAGCAGAATGTTTATTGTTTTGCATATTAAGAGACAAAGATGGGCGAAATACCCAATAATTGAACTTTTCGTTTGTCGCTGTTTCATAATGATTGTTTTCCAGTCCAAGCCCTATGTTATATGAAAATTTACCTACCGCATTGCTATAATCGGCATATACATATTCTTTTTGTGTGTCAACTGTTGAGTTTTCAGTAAAATTATATTTCTGGTCTAGGTTTTTATATTGGTAATAAGCGCCCAGATTGAAATCTCCGTTCCATAATTTATCGCCATACAGAACTTCAGCGATTAAGGAATAAGATTTGTTGTCTATATGGTTTTCAAATGAGTATCCGCCTTCTTTGTTTGTCAAAATATTATCTGAGTTTGAATGATAATAGGTGTTTAATATATTTATAGATAAATTTCTGTTCTGATTGAACATATACATATAGTACAGGTCGGCCGAAACGGATGAATAGTCGCTTTGGAGGCTTCTACTGTTGATGGGAGGATTATCGTTTTTCCCCATCAGCTCTTGTTCGTATTCTTGTTTGCCTGGAGATTTACGGTATTCAATTTTGGCATTGAAAAGATTCTTGCCTTGATAACGCTGATAGGCAAGCTGACCAATATGATATTGCCCGTTATAACTGCCTGGCAGTCCTCGATATTCATTTATTTTTCCATCATACGAATACGTGTTGTTCATCCTATTGTCGTTCAGTGCCCTATAGTCAATAAAATACGCCGCAGTGAACATATTCAGAGAGTCCCTATATGCCATCGAGAGCATATCTGTACCGTATCCCGTTGTTATTCCGTTCTTTGTGTCAAGATATAGGCTGTATAGTTTATTAGCTTTCTTCTTCGTTTTCACATCAATGACGGCCCCTATATTTTCATGGGCATACCTTGCCGGAGGATTGCTATAATACTCAATATTCTTGATTTCATCAGCTTTAAGCATTTTCAGTTCACGCGAAGAACACCTCATCCCATCTATCAGTACAAGAATACTTTTATTGTCCACAGTCACCAGAGCATCATTGCTGATGTCTGTCTTAAATTGTGGCAAACTACTGATAGCATCCAAAGCATTGTTGCCTACTTTCATGGCTGTTTCGCTCAGTATCAATTGATTTTTGTTCCCGAAAGTATTCAGTATTTGCGGAGTAACAACCACTTCGTCAAGAAGCATGGCATCCTCGTTAAGCACTATATTTCCCAAATTACCGGGTTTGCAGATTTGGCTTCTCTTCTCATATCCAACAGATGATAATTGCAGGATATATTCTTTATCCTCCTTTGCCTCTAATTTAAACCTTCCTTTCAAATCACTTGTAGCTCCGGTTATCAGAGTCGAATCCGATAAATTCAAAAGGACACAATTTACCCCTACAATAGGAATCTGTTCCGAATCCACAATTCGACCAATGATGCATACTTGTGCATTTACTGTATGGCAACAACATATCGCTATAAGTATCAAGAAGAAGTGATATCTAAATTGTCTCATATAAATCATTTTTATGCTGTGTATTTACTTTAAAAAGTTTCATCAGAAAATATACATTAGACAATGCTTAAAGTATATGATTTTTGCAAATGTACATACCAAAAGTGACACAACTCTCAAACTAATTTGAGAGTAGCAAACAGAATCATATTGCAGTTGCATAAAATTGACAATGCATTTTCTTATAAACATTGTCAATGATAATGTTGGAAGCGACATCTTTTCACTTTTACAAGTTTGACCCTAATAAAAGGGTTCCTGTTTATATTCATATTGAAATTTTGATTTTAATGCAAAGTATGGGATAATAAATAAAAAAGGCCTTGAAATATTTCAAGACCTTTCTCACTAAACATTAAAATAATTGAATTATCCCCTCAGTTTCCGGCGTATGTGACTGACAGTTTCAGGAGTAACACCCAAGAATGAAGCTATGCTTTTCAAAGGAACTGCTTCTTTCAGGTTGGGACAACGCTCCATCAGTCTTTTGTATCGTATTTCAGGACTGCAATACGAATCGATCAACCGTTCATATACCATTTCATATAGATTTTCAGCTACGCATCTTCCAAACCGTTGGGTTTCCATATTCGTTTCCCAATATTCAATCATATCATGGTGTGATATTTCATAAACGGAGCAATCAGTTATTGCTTGAATGCTTACCAATGACAAGCTGCCTTTCATAAATGAGGAATAGTCACATACATATTCATTTGTAAACGAATACCCTACAATGTGTTCTTCTCCCTCTTCGTCAATATGGGTATATTGAAAGGTTCCATCTTCTACCCATCCCGCAAAACGCTTTTTTTCATGCTGACGGATAAAAAAATCTCCTTTACGATAAGTATGGACTTTCCCTTTCCTTTCACATAAATCTTTAATTAAAGAATAGTCTAAGTTATTGAGGTATGTATTGAACTCGTTCATTTGATAAAATCATTTGTTCTCAAAAGTAATTTCCTTACGGATACGGCTGAGATAGGTTGGTGTAACATTCAAATAAGAGGCAACTTCTGCAATCGTAATATTTTGAAGAATATCAGGACATCTTTTCAATAAAGCGATATATCGCTCCTTGGGTGATAAACGGTGCATATCCAAGTATTGTTTATAAACATGATGGAACAATAAATCTGAAAGCTGCTGATGAAGCTCTCTATCCTCATCGAATACTTTATTAAGTACTTCACAGTCACATACCAGAACCTCCGCATTTGTTGCAGCAACAAGACTGGTCATACAAGGTGTTTTTTGTGTGGTACTTAAATAGTCACCGACAAATGCTCCTGGTAGTGCCAAACCAGTTATATGTTCATCACCCTTTGAATCTGTTACGACATATTTAAAATATCCCTCTTTTACGATTCCCATATATCGTATAACATCTCCCTGTTGCACAAAGAATTCTCCTTTTTTGTAATGACATAGTTTACCGTTTTTAGCACAAGCCTCATGCCAAAAATCCATATCTAATTTGTCTACAAAAGAATTAAAATTGCCCATATATATAAGTGCATAATAATATATGCTTTACCAACTAATCTACATGAATATTTAAGAGAATTGTAAAACTAAGCAATTATATCATTCTTATATCTTATAAATAGAATGAACATAATTCTATCTATATTACTATTCTCATAATACTAATAATTTATAAGTTTTTGATCCAATCAACAATATCTTGAAGCACTTCTTCAGAACAAGTTTCTTCAATATTATAGTAATCAAGAGAATTACTTCTTTGACAGTGTTGAAATAAGTGATTCAAACCTGCATATTCTTTAAATAAATTCTTCTTATTTTTATTGATTAAAATCTTTTTTATAGCATTTAGGTTACTTGCGGATATTACTTGCATATCATTACTACCATTAATTGCCATTACAGGAATTTTTATTTGTGAAATAGTATAAGTTGGATCATAATTTATAAAATAGTTTAACCAACTATCTTTAGGTTGAATATTTATTTCAGTTCTTACAGATTCCACTGTTCGATTAGTTGGTTGACCATAAAGTCTTAATGCGGCATTTTGTTGTTCAGCTAGTAGTGTATCACCTTTTATTCCAGGGCCTGCCATGCTAATGATAAAATCAACTTTACTTTCAGCTCCTAACATAAAAGCTATCAAACCGCCTTCACTATGTCCTAATACTCCTATTTTATCAAATTTACCACTATCTTTTAACCATTGTAATCCACAATCTGCATCAGCAGCATAATCTTTTGAAGTACATTCTGTACGTTTTCCGGTTGATTTACCTACACCTCTGTCATCATAACGTAATGAAGCTATTCCATTTTTTGCTAAATAGTCTGCAATAACCATGAATGGTTTATGTTCAAAAACTTCTTCATTACGGTCTTGTGGACCACTTCCGGTTATCATTAAAACAACAGGTATTCGTTTTTCTTTAGAATATCCTATTGGATAAGTCAAAGTACCCGAAAAAACGGCCTTTGCATTGTTATTGGTGAAGGAGATTTCTTCTGTTTGATAATCAAAAGGTGGAAATGGTTCTTGTGGGCGATTGGGCTTGTCAATATTACCATGCTCCAAGTCCATAGGAATGGATACCCCATTCTGTTTAAATACACCTTTGATTTTATTTTGTATCAGTTTGCCATTATATGACATTTCAATCGCAGGTAAATGTAAACTTATAGAATCTTGAGTAAGTAGTGAAAGATTGATGGGCATATCTATAACACCTTGTTGTGGTATATCCATTTTTCCAGAAGGATTTCCATTTTCGTCTTTGCTCAAATGGAAAATAAGACCTAATTTTTGTCCATTAAAATTCAGATTACCATGCCAAATCCCGTCAATTTCTTGTGCATAAGATATTGTCGAATATATCCAAACGGCAAGTATCAATAATAAATTTCTTTTCATAATTGTTTCTTTAAAATATTTCTTTTTATAAGTGTTGTTCCTATTAAATACAGGATACTTGAAAGAATGAGACTTATAGGAATAAACCAATAACCAATAATATCATTCATTGATGAGTTTATCTCCGAAGTATATCCGATAAAAAACTGCTCATGGTTATAGAAAAATCCAATGCTATTAGGTATAAATACTTTAAGTATAGATAATATGAGAAAGATTATACTGAATAAGTATAAAATACCAGAAATCAGATATTTTCCAGTACGAAGTATGCAAAGGCTTGCATATTTGACAATTTTAAAAGGATTCCCTTTTATCAGATTTTTTTTTAATCGGGCTTCCGATATATATAATTGAGCTATTTTTGCCGGGCTACCCAATTGGGTTAAGACCTTGTCTAAACGCTCTTCTTCTGACAATATTTTGTCTTGCTGCATACACATACTTTCATATATATGTGAAGCTAATTCCTTTAATATATCGTCTTTAGTCTCATTATCCAATATATTTAGGTTATGCTCTAGTTCATGCATATAACCTAAATATCGCTTACTGTTTTGATAGTCTGTATTCATTTGTATTCTAAATTAACTGTCCTATACACTTTGTCATATTTAAATAATAGTCTGTAAGATTGACTATGTATTTTCTACCAATCCCTGTTATTCTGTAATATTTTCTTGGCATACCACTGTCTTTCTGTACCCAGTATGGCTCAATTAACTCATCTTTACATAATCTCATTAAGATTGGATAAATAGTTCCATCAGCGACCTCAAATCCAAGAGCTTTCTCTATTTCTGAAGAAATTTGATACCCATAACTATCTTGTTTACTTATAATTAGAAGTACAATAAGTGGAAGTATTCCTTTCTTCATCTGTGTTATTAAGTTATCTTGTAGCATAATTACTTATAAATACATTGTATTACTATGTATATCGAGTGCAAATATATATAGTTTGATTTGAACCACAAAGAAAGTAGTACTAAAATTGGGTGTCTATATTATTTTAGTGCAAAATGTAAGGTGAAACATCTTTTTCTATAAAAAGGGAAGTACTCTCAAAGGATGATACAATATTATTCAAAGAAACAGTTTCTTTAAACTCATGACAACACCCTATTATATATGGGGATTATAATACCAATAAAGTAATCATCCATATCCATTTAATACAGATTTCAGCTATATATCTTTTCTTCCTAACCTTGAATTTCAGTTCTTGTTTTCTTATTTTGAAACTATCAAAGGGATATATAATATATTGGGGAAATTTTAAGCTGGCTGGTTTGTAAAAAGCAATCATAAAATGAGTCCTATCAAACCTCAATCTGAAGGAATAATAGGACTCATTTTTATAGCATCCACTAAGGCAACAGATATCAGATTATAAACCTATCTGAAAAGTCATGGAACTTCTTCATAATCTTTTTTTTGTATAACCTACAGCTTCATGCCCTTCGGTTCCGCCAGCCCCGGTCTTCCGATAACCAGATGGCTGCGCACGAAGTCCACGTGCGGGCTTTCCGGCTGCTGTTCCGTCTGTTTCTTCTCGCTGCCTTGCCGGTTCTCTTCCGTGCTTTCCGGCGTCGGCGGAGCCAGCTCCAGCTGTATCTTGCGGTCCAGTGCGGCGAGTTCGGACTTCAGCTGTTTCAGCTCGTCCTCCTTCTTCCATGTTTTTCCGGCTATCTCCTTCAACTGCGGGATTTCCCGCTCCAGCACCTCGTTCTTCTTCCTGTACTGGTCGATGATACCCGGTATCCTCTCCAGTGCGTTCAGAAAATTCATGGCGGCGGCGTGTGTGTCAGCCATTGCCAGATGCCCGTTGTTGTAGCTGTACCTGTAGTTGCCCGCCACCACAAATCGGTTGTCGCAGAACTCCAGCCCGTCTTTGAGCGTCCTTTCGCTGACCACCTCGACGGGGAAGCCGTACAGTTCGCCCACTCGCTTGTACTGTCCGCCGGTCGTGGCATTCCTGGCTATCTCCTGCAGGCGCTTGCCGATTGTCTTCTCGTCGGTGGAATCCAGCCCGTCAATCCTGAGCAGGTTCAGCCGGTTGCCTTCCTGGTCTGTCCGGGCGGCAGCCGTGAATTTCTCCCAGTCCTCCGTCATGGCGGCTATGGTGGCCTGGTTATTCCTCAGCTCTCCGGTCTTTCCCTCCAGTTTCAGTTCGGACTCGCGCTTGCCCTTGCTGAAGGACTTGCGTTCGCCCTCCAGCGAGGCAATCTTCTTCTCCAGCTTCGCCTTGTCCAGCAGGTCGGTGTTTCCCGAGAGTATCGCCATGTATTCCGAAAAATTCATGCCCGACTTCTCGTCCATCGCTCCCTCGTCTATGGTTCTCGCGCCCATTGCGCCGCTCTTCAGCTGACTGATGAACGTCTGCTTGCAGTGCAGCAGGTTGAACTTGTACGAGTCCAGCGATTTTTCCACCGCATAGATGATGACATCCACCCGGTTGTCGGCATACAGCTTCGCTATCTCGTTGCCCTTTCTCACCGCCCGTCCGTCACGCTGGGCGAGGTCGGACGGACGCCACGGCGTGTCCAGGTGGTGGATGGCCACCGCCCTGCGCTGGGCGTTCACGCCCGTGCCGAGCATCGAGGTCGAGCCGAACAGTACGCGCACATATCCCTCGTTCATCGCTTCGATCACCGCTTTCCTTGACTTCTCGCTCTTGCATTCCTGTATGAAGCGTATCTCGTGTGCCGGTATGCCGTGGTCTTCCACCAGCTTGCGCTTTATCTCGGTATATACGCTCCATTGTCCCGACTGGTACGTCCCCAGGTCCGAAAACACGAACTGCGTTCCTTTCTGTGCATCATACCTGCGGTAGTATTCCGCTATCATCCTTGCGCAGTGGCTCGCTTTGTTGTCCGGGTGGTCTTCATACGCCGGGTCTATCATGCGCATGTCCAGTGCCATCTTCCTTGCGTAGTCCGTGGCGATGAGCATCTTCGCCTTTTCCTCCGTTTCCGACAGTTTCCCGCGTCCCAGCAGCGTGGCATCGCCCGTCTTGGCAAATTCCATCAGCCGTTTTATGAAATGTTCCTGGTCGGGCGTGGGAGGTATGTTGTGCAGTATCTCGTTCTTGTGCGGACGGTCCACGCCCACATCCTCTGCCGTGCGGTAGTCCGTGATTTCGTTGTAGAACGCCGCCAGCTCCGGCACCTTGATGAAGTAGCGGAAGCGCTCCTTCTGCACGATGTTGTTCGTCACATTGAACTCGAAATCCGTCGTCTTCTTGGCGAAGATTGCCGCCCATGCGTCAAAGCATCGGATGTCCTGCCTTTCCAGCTCCTTCGGGCGCAGGTACTTGAAAAGCAGGTACAGCTCCGTCAGCGAGTTGCTGATGGTCGTGCCCGACAGGAACGTCGCTCCCAGATCCTTTCCCGTCCGCTCCTGGATGGTGCGGATGGCAAACAGCAGGTTCAGTGCCTTTTGGCTGCCTTCCGAGTTGCCCAGACCCGCCACACGGTCATGCCTTGTGTTGAATGTCAGGTTTTTGAACTGGTGCGACTCGTCCACGAAGATATGGTCGATGCCCATCTGCCTGAAGTCCACCACATCGTCCGTCCTCGACTTTATCGCATGTTCCACCTTCTCCAGCTTGGCTGTCAGGTTGAACTTGCGTTTCTCCAGTCCCTTCAGCATCGCACGCGACACGTCCTTGCCCTGCGAGCGCAGCACTTCCAGATTTTCCTCCACCGTATCCAGCTCCGCCTGCAATATCCGCTGCTGCAGTTCCGGCGACTGCGGTATCTTCCCGAACTGGTCGTGGCTCATGATGATACAGTCCCAGTCGTTGTTCCGTATGTCGTTGAAGAAGCGCACCCTGCCGGATGCGGCAAAATCCTTTTCCGAGGCATACAGCACTCTTGCGTTGGGATATGCCGTGCGGTAGCATTCGGCTATCTCCCTTACATTCGCCTTCAGCCCGATAATCATCGGCTTGTGTACCAGCCCCAGACGCTTCATCTCGTGCGCTGCCACGCACATAATCAGCGTCTTGCCGGTTCCCACCTCGTGGTCGGCTATTCCTCCGCCGTTCTGTTTCAGCATCCAGATGCAGTCCTTCTGGCTGGGGTACAGGTCGGTGATTCCCAGTCCTTTCAGGTTCAGTTCCGGAAATTTCTGGTGCGAGCCGTCATATTTCGGTCGCACGAAGCAGTTGAACTTGTTGTTGTACATGTCCGTCAGCCGTTTCTTGAACTCCGGCGACTGCTCCTCCAGCCATTCCGTAAATCCGTTTCTGATTTCGTCAATCTTCGCGTTCGCCAGCTGTATGCCCTCGCTGTCCCGCACCTTTATGTCGTTCCCGTTCTCGTCCTCGCCGACCTTCTTCATCATGTCGGGGCAGGTGTTGTGCAGGGCGTGTTTCAGCAGGTGCATCCCGTCATAGTGGCGGTAGTATCCCTTCACCAGAAACTCGTCGGTGATTTTCATCGTCCTGTGGCCGCACGCCACCGAATACTCGTCAAGGCTCTCCGAGTAGCTTATACGCACGTCCGTGTCAAACAGACGGCTCATGTAGGCGGCATACACGCCCGTGGGTATCCATCGTTCCCCGAAGTTGAAGTCCAGTTCCTCAAACGGAATCTGTTCCGGCATGGCTTCTTTCAGCGCTTCCAGCGACTCCTTTGCCTGCGGCAGCATCCCGTGCTCCCCGTGTCCGCTTATCCATTCTTCCACATCGGCGGCCTTCTGTACCACATTCCCGGCTATGAAGCGGTCGGCTATCTCGTAGCCCTCTGCCAGCGGGTTGTAGAATACCCGTCCTTTCAGTGCCTCCAGCATGTCCGCCTGCGGCATGTCGCAGATGGATTCCATGTAGGGCAGGTTTACTCCGCCATACAGGTTCAGCGAGGCGGACAGGGCTTCCTCCGGCGATTCCGCGGCGACTGCCGTTTCCTGCGAAAAGGAAACGGGGCGGTCGAATATGTCCGACTTCACCATCGTGCCGCCCTCGCTGCGTTCCAGTGCCAGCATGTTGCGTCCGGAGGCATCCATCATCAGCAGCTTCACGTTCTGCTTGGCGTTCAGGCAGCCGTAACGCATCGCGAACTCGTCATAGTAGGTGTTCAGGTGGCGGCGCAGCATTTCGTTCTCCTCTTGCTTCTCCGCTTCGTAGGCATAGAGCCGCTCGTAGGTGTTGCGCAGGTCTATGTATAGCTGTGCCTTCTGTGCCTGCATCCCGTCCATGTCCAGCGGCTGGAATGTGGCGCCGTAGCGGGTGACATCCTTCAGCACGCCCACCTGGAACCGTACGCCTGCCGTGTATTCCCATGCCAGCGAGCCGTCCTTCAGGTGCGGCTCCAGTATGCCCTTGAACGGGCGCGGCATCATTTCCTCCTCCCGTTTGCGCTGCCGCTCTTCCGGTGTCAGGGCGGCTTCCTCCCTGCGCATGGCTTCTTCTACCTCCGCAATCCGGCGCTTTCTTTCCGCCTCAAATCCGTTTTCCACCGGATAGACTACCGTAGCAGTCGTATCCTCCGTTTCCGCCGTTTTCCCTGCATCGGCTTTTTCTCTTTTCGCCTCCGTTGTTCCGGTCGCTTGTCTGGCGGTGTTGGCCTCCATCTTCGTCTTTCCCAGCCGGCGCAGTTCCGCACGTCGTTCCGGCGTGAGGTCCATCATCATTTCATAGAATCCGTTGATGGGCGGGTTCGTTTCCCAGTCCAGACTGCGGTACACTTCATCTTCCGGGTCATAGGATTCTTCCGTTGCGGTGCCGGGTCCCGTCTTTTCTGTTGTCGGGACAGCCGCCTCCGTTTCGGCAGCCGTCGGCGCATCCGTTCCGCCGCGTATGATTTCGTCCATTTCGCGTGCCTCTTCCGGGGTGATGCCGGCAACCGCTTCCGCATTTCCCTTGTCCGTTGTCCTTTCCGTATTCTCCACTGGCAGGGAGAACAGTGTCGGCTGCACGGGTTTCTTCCCTTTGTACTTTCCGCCTTTCTTCCTGTCCGGTTTCAGGCCCTGTTCAGCCATCCGTCTTTCCTCCTGCGTATAGCCGAACAGGTCATACAGGTCCATTACCGTTCCTCCCGTCTGTCTGCTTTGCGCTTCCTGCGACATGCCGGTCATGGCTTGCGCTTTCGGCTGCACACTGTTTTCTTCCCGTTTTGTCCCGTCCGCGATACCAGCAACAGAGGTGGAGTTTTCTCTTTTCACCTCCGTCCGTTCACCCGCAACCGGATGGGTATTTTCTCTTTTCATCTCCTCCAGCTCACCCGTAGCCGAAGCGGAGTTTTCTCTTTTCACCTCCTCCCGTTCACCCGCAACCGAAGCGGAGTTTTCTCTTTTCACCTCAATACCCTCGGTCTGTACGGCAATGTTCTGCCGCACATCCTCTCTTTCATGCCCCATGCCGTTGTAGCGTTCCATGTCCAGCCGTGCCGACAGGTCTTCCGACAGCATCCTGTACAGGTCCATGGCAATGCCCTCCACACCTCCGCTGTGCGTATATACCATCGCCGGTTTTCCGTACGGGTCGGTGCCCCTCTTCGCATCGGTATGTATAATACGCTCCGTGTGGTAGGCGAAATAGGCGTTGTCCGTCAGTCCGCCGTTATGTTCCGTCTGTATGATAGTCAGCACCCGCTCTTCCTGTGTCAGTCCCTTCTTTTGCAGGTCTTTTTGCAGGATGATCAGGTCGCTGCCGGCTTCCGTGCCCGCATTGTCGGTAAACAGGTTGTTGGGCAGTCGTATTGCCGATACCAGATTCGCCTTGCTGAACATCTCGTTCCTGACGGAAACCCTCGAACTGTTCAACACCCCCTGCGAGGTAACGAACGCCACGATGCCGCCGTCACGCACAGCATCCAGACCTTTCAGAAAGAAATAGTCATGGATGGCTTTCTGTGCCGAACGTCTGCCGAAGGATGCGCTGCGGCTGAACTCCGCATCAAACACTCCGAAATCCCCGAAAGGGATATTGGAGATGGCAAGGTCAAAATGGTTCAGAAACGGCTTTTCTATTTTCTCGAAACCCTCCGTGCGTATCTTCTGCTGCGGGTACAGGTGTCCGAGCATCTTGCCCGTCAGCAGGTCTTTCTCAAATGCCATCACCTCCGCCTGCGGATTGTTCGACAATACCGGGCTGATGAACGCGCCCATACCCGCCGATGGCTCCAGCACCAGCCTTGGGCGTACCTTGCGGTCGTGCAGCACGTCCGCTATGGTGTCCGCAATGGCCTGCGGCGTATAGAATGCCGTCAGCACCGATGCCTTCAGCGAGTCCACATACCGCCTGTACTCCGTTTCGTCCCGGCTGTTCTCACGTATCAGACGGTGCAGCTCCACCGTCGGGGCAAACAGTTCGAGGTCGGATTTCGCCCAGTGTACGGCATCCGTCAGTTCCCTGGCGGGATTCAGTATGCACTTCAGTCCCCCGAAGCCGCAGTACCTCTCCAGCAGCGCCCGTTCCCGTGCGGTGGGCGTACGCTGTTCCTTCTCCAGTGTGAATGCCGTCCGTATCGCCTCGATGTTTTCCCTGAGCCTCTGCTTCTTGTTAAACGCCATAAGCCTCCAGATAAAGCATTATCGCACCCGTCAGCTCCGTATAGAGCAGGTCATGTTCGGGCGACAGGGCGAATGTGTCGTCCGTTGTGGGATAGCCGGCAAACAGGTTTTTCAGGTGCGGGAATATCTCCCGGCAGAACGCCTCGCGTTCCTGTTCCTGCACCTCTTCGGAAAACTCGTTTTCCACCACCTCAAGCAGCAGTGCATAGGGGGAGAAGTGCAGCCCTTCGAGCAGGACGCGCATGGCTTCCTCCTGTGCGGCTTCCACCGTACTTCCCGCCGTCCTTTCCTTCTCGAATGTTTCCGAGGCGGCTTCCTCCCTTCCTGTAATGAATGGGGTGTCTGATACTTTGTCCGGATGATATTTTCTCAGATAGTCCAGCAGATACAGCCCGTAGTAGGACAGCTCCGCCGGAGCGGTTTTCTTGTTCTGTTTCATTTTATGATGGATTTAGTGGATAAATGATTATGGAAATGAAAAGGAAAAAGGCACCCGGTATCCCTCCGGGTGCCACCACTAATTGTCGTGCAAATGAGGGCAGAGTCGGACTTGTCAGAACTATGCCGAGTGCAGCCGACAATCAGTCACCACTAAATCCATGTAAATAAAAAGTACAACCAGGTTGAAACAGATTATGACATGAATCAGTGGCAAAATTACTCATTATTTTCTTCTTCCTTTCGTTTTCGTACCTTTTCTTTCGCCTTTGCTCTCCGCAAACACCAGCTTCGTGTTGAACTCTGCATCAAAAGTCACCGCAGCGCTGAATGGCTTGCCCTGCTTGCTCTTGAACCCGCCAAGCATCGCCGTCTTTCCTTCCGTCAGCAGACCGGTCATTTCCTCGTCGGTAAGTGTCTTGCCCGCTATCTGGCGGAACACGGGCAGCAGGCAGTCCGGATTGTCGCAGCGCACAACCTTGCCGTAGAACTGCATCGTGCCCGTGCCGCATTTGGGGCAGGTACAACCCGATGCCTTGTGCCCGAAAATACGGTCACACGCAAGCAGGTCCGTGGTAATCTTGCGGGTATAGCTTTCTATGTCCCTCATAAAAGCCTCATGCGGTGTCTTTCCCTGTTCTATTTTTGCCAGTTCCGCTTCCCAGCGTCCGGTCATCTCCACATTGGCGATGTCCATTTCCTTGACAATGGAATACAGGGCAAGCCCTTTCTCCGTCGGCACCAGCGATTTCTTCACACGCACCATGTATTCCCTTCTGAGCAGCGTTTCGATGATTGCGGCACGTGTGGCGGGTGTGCCGATACCGCAGTCCTTCAGGGCCTGGCGTGCCTCCTCATCCTCCACATCGTCGCGTCCGGCGGTCTCCATCGCTGCCAGCAGCGAACTTTCCGTATGCAGCGGTTTCGGTCGGGTCATGCCCGAACTCATCGAGCATCCTGCCATCACCAGTGTGTCGCCTTCCGCCCAGTCCGGCAATGCCGTATTGCCGCTGTCCTCGCCGTACTCTCCGTACACGCCGCGCCAGCCTGCCTTGCGCACGATGCAGCCTTTCGCCTCAAATGTCAGGCCCTCGCATCTTTCGCCTGCGTCCGGCGCCACCTCCGCTACTACGGTAGCCGTATCCTTCACACATTCCTCCGAAAATGCCTCTACCATGCGTCCGGCAATCATGTCGTAGATGATCTGCTCGTTCTTGTACAGGGCAAGCGGGCGGTTGGGTGTCACCAGCAGGGCATGGTGGTCAGTCACTTTCGAGGCATCCACACAACGGCGGTTCAGTTCTCCCAGTTCCCCGATTTTCTCCGCAAGGGCGGAGTGTCCTGCCAGCCGTTCAAACAGCAGCGGTATTTCAGCAAACACATCTTCCGGAATATGGCGGCTCGATGTTCTCGGATAGGTGACGAGCTTCGCTTCATAGAGCTTCTGCACCAGCTCCAGCGTCTGTTCCGCCGTGAATCCGTGTTTCGTGTTCGCCTCCTTCTGCAGTGTGGTCAGGTCGTACAGCAGCGGCGGGTTCTCCACCTTTTCCTTCTTTTCCACCTTGGTGACGGTGGCGCACATCTTCGCCTTTACCTTATTGTATGATGCAGCCGCCTCTTCCTTGTCCTGCCATTTCTTTACCGAGGAAAACTTCACTACCGTATCCGTACCCGCCGGTGTCACCGAGAAATGCAGCTGGTGTACCGGTTCCGGTGTAAAGCGTCTGTTCTCCCAGTACCTCTTGCAGACCATACCCAGCGTGGGTGTCTGTACGCGTCCTACCGAATATGTGCCCCGTCCGGCGGCTACGGTCAGTGCCTGCGTGCCGTTGATGCCCACCAGCCAGTCCGCCTCGCTGCGTGCCTTTGCCGCCAGATACAGGTCGTCATATTCATGCCCGTCCTTCAGTTCCTTCAATCCCTTGCGGATGGCGGTGTCCGTAAGCGAGCTTATCCACAGGCGGCGGAATGGCAGCGTACAGCCCGTATAGGCATACAGGTATCTGAATATCAGTTCCCCTTCGCGTGCGCAGTCCGTTGCCACTATTATGCCGTCGCTCTCGTTCCACAGTTTCGTTATCACTTTTATCTGTTTCACCGCTGCCGCGTCCGCCTTGTAGCCCTTGTCCGTCTTTACCTGGCGTGGTATCAGCATGAACTCCTCCGGTATCACCGGCAGGCTGTCCCTGCTGAATCCCTTGAAGCCGTAGCCCTCAGGCAGGGCAGGTTGTACCAGATGCCCCAGTGCCCATGTCACATGATAGCCGTTTCCTGTATAAAATCCTTCTTCCTTTCTTGTTGCTCCGGCGATGCGTGCTATCTCACGCGCCACGCTCGGTTTTTCTGCCAATATGGTAATCATACATTTTCTGTTTTAATCATTGATACTTTTGTTCCTTGTGGAGTGGAACGGGGTACGCCGGTTATCCGTGGGATATGCGGTACATGGCGCATGAGGCCCCGTTTCAATCCGTTGTTTATTCTCTTGTAATGGATTTAGTGGTGGCACTCAGGATACCTTCATGCCTTTGCTCTTCTTCGGTTTTTCCTGCTGTTGTTTCTGGGCGTCGTCCTTCGGTGCGGTCTGTCCCTGCTGAAGCGGCTCCTTCACATGTCTGGTTGCCTCGTTCGTCTTGCCCTCGTTGTTCACCGCAAGCTGTGTGCGGCTCTCGTTCGACGGGGCAACGGTCTGTGCCAGGTCAGGGTTTTCCGAATAGGTCAGCGGTCTGCCTTTCTCGCGGTCGAACTTCAGGTATTTTGTGCAGGGCTGTCCCTTGTCATCCTTCGCGTTGGCAAGCACCACGACCTTACCCGCCACATAGTCCGCCTTCTGCTGTTCCGTAAATTTGTCATCCTTCCATTTGCCTATCGGACGTATGCTTCCGTCCTCGTTCGTCCACGAGCGGTTGCGCCGCTGTCCGTTCTTCTGATTCCCGTCTTCCTTCTGTTGCTGTCCGGTAGCATCCGGGGCTTCCGGGCTTTTCTGTTTTTTCTCCTGTCCGTTTCCGCGTCGCTGCGACTGTCCCTGCCACAGATGCTCCGGCACAAACTCCACGTCGCGCTTGTCAGCGTTCACCTGCAGCATGGCCTCGAACTTGCGCCCGCCCTTCAGTGTCACCTCCTTGGGCAGTGCCAGCCCCGCACGCAGGATTTCCTGTTCCGCCTTCGACAGTTCCGTCAGTCCGATCCGGTTCGGGATGCGCACCTTGTTCGTCGGTACGTCCACTATCTCATTCGTCAGTCGGTCGATGCTGACGTACGCCAGGCGCATCTCTCCGGTCTTCGTATCGGCAACGTTCACCAGCTTGCCCAGATTGCCCGTCTGTTTCAGTGCCTGCTTGTCCTCGTCCGTGAATGTATAGCCGTTGTATGGCACGTCGAGTCTCGGCTCATGGCGTACGAAGTGGGGGGTAAGTTTCAGCTTTCCGTCTTCCGCTTTCTGCAACGAGAGTCGGGCCTGCAGCTCGTAGCGTTCTCCGCCCAGCACCGGTTCCACCGTCACCAGCCTTGTCTTCCCGTAGTTCATCAGGGCTTTCATGTCCTTTTCAGACAGGTTTTCCCTTTTCACACCGAACTGTTCCAGTTCCTTCCAGTCCACATCGCTGTCCGCAATCAGGTTCGGTTTCTCCGGTTTTGCCTGCGCTTGCCCTTCCTGTGCGGGCTGCTGTCCTTGTGCCGTCTGCGTTTCCGTCGCCTGCGGCTGCTGTTCCTGATTTTTCTGTTTCATTTCTTCCATTTTCTCGTCCGTTTTTTGTTCCACATTGTTTTCTTCCGTATTTTCTTTTTTCACCTCCTCCTCAACCTGCTGTCCCTCAGTCTCCGTTTCGGCATTTTCTTTTTTCGCCTCCTCCTCAGCCTGCTGCTCCTCAGCCTCCGTTTCAGCATTTTCTTTTTTCACCTCCTCCGTAATCTGCTGTTCTTCAGCCTCCGTTTCGCCATTTTCTTTTTTCGCCTCCTCCGCAGCCTGCTGTTCCTCAGTCTCCGTTTCGGCATTTTCTTTTTTCACCTCCTCCGCAGTCTGTTGTTCTTCAGTCTCCGTTTCGGCATTTTCTTTTTTCGCCTCCTCTGTAGTCTGCTGTTCCTCAGCCTGCTGGTACGCCGATGTATCCACTTTATGCGGTGCGAGCAGGTCAGCATTCGCCACAGGGTCTTTCAGCAGGTCCTTGATAACCGGAAGCAGAGCTTCCACCGTGTCCGCTGCCACCCTGTAGAAACCGAATCGCGTCGGCTCCTTACACTGGCGGTAGAAATTTCTCATGAAATTGTCTATCGCATCCCCGTGGCGGTCAAAGCGCAAAAACTCCTGCGAGTGTTCCGCCTTTGCCTGTGCCCTCTTGGGATAGCCCCTGGCATCCAGTCCGGCAACCACACTGATTTCGCCCGTCTTCTCGTCGCGGACGACCAGTACATCCTCTTGCTTTTTCTTTTTCTGTTCCATTGATTGATTTTTTTATTGTTTGATGATAGTCCCGCCGGTATTCCCGTGCAGGTCTGTTTCTCTTTTCGTTCCGGTTTCCCGTTCACCTTTCAGTCCCGGTTTGCATCAGGCTCACCCTCAGCTTTCCGTTTACATCCGGTTCACCATCCATTACTGATTTCTCTTTTCGCCTCCGTTTCACGTGCGTTTGTCGTCCCGGTTTGCATCAGGCTCACCCTCAGCTTTCCGTTTACATCCGGTCACCATCCACTTCCGGTTCTCTTTTCGCCTCCGTTTCACGTGCGTTTGTCAGTCCCGGTATTCCTTCTGCCTCCTTTTTTCCCTTTCGCCGTTTTGCCCGGAACTTTCTTTCCCGTTCCTTCCTTCACTTTCAGCACCTTTTTGCCGTCCAGCGTCACCTCTTCCATGTTCCGGCTGATAAACTCCAGCACGTCCGATTCCTTGTAGTAGGTCTTGCGGCTGATTTTCTGGTAGCGCAGTCCGTATTCGCTGCGGAACCGCTGTAGCGACCGTTTGCTCGTTCTCAGCATCTCGCACAGGTCCTGATTGTCATACAGCCGTTCTCCGTCCATGTACTTCACGCCCGCCGCTTCCTTGTTTATCAGCACCGATATGATGCTGTCCAGCCGGTCAATCCGTTCCATGAGGCGCTTCATCCATTCCTCGAACATTTCCTTACCAATCCCTTCCATCATCCGCCTCCTTTCTTGTCATCAGGTAGTTATGCTTGAACTCCTCCAGCGTCTTGGGATTGCAGTGTACGATTTTCCGTCTCACGCATTCCTCCAGATCCGTCAGTCTGTACCGGCACTTGCTTCTCACCATCATGTAGGGAATAGTCTTGTCCTTTCGCATCCGTTGCAGTGTTCTCGTGCTGATTTTCAGCAGGTCCGCCGCCTCCTCGCTCGTCAGCAGGATTTCCGCTTCCTCCTTCGGCACGTTGTCTTTCTTGAAAACATAGTCCGCTATGCGGTCTATCTTCTCCATCATCGTCTTCACGACCTCATTGTCCATCGTTATTATTTCCATATCCTTCCGTATTGGTTACGCTGCAAAGGTGCGCAACTCCACGCAGGCACAATCCATAGTATTTCCATAGTAGGGAATGATTTTCCTTATTTTTCTTCCATAATCCCCGTTTTCCCCGCATACGGGCACAAAAAAAGCGGCTCCATCCGGCACTAAAGCACGGATGAAGCCGCTATATATTACGCTTCTATAAGATGATTCTTATTATTCCTGTTTTAACTGTTCTACTATTTCTTCAATCACTGATATAATTTGATTTAGAGAAAACTTCTCTATCAGTTTTGTCTGCTCTGCTTTTTCTTTTAGAGCCTTTCCTATTAATTCTAAGTTAGGCATTTCTTCTGCCATATCATTAATTAATGCATCATACCTGTAAAGCAGAAACTGATAGAATGTATTCTTCGATTCATTGGATAATCCCATAATTCGGTTAGCCACTTTTTGTGGGTCCACAAATTTAAAGAATGGAGTGTCTATATATTGCATATTTTCTAAAGGTACAACTATTTTAAGTGTATCTTCAAGACACTTACAACTTTCATTATCCAAATTCTCCAACATAACAGATACCCTATTGGGACACCTGTTTTTACTTTCTTGAAGTACACTGTTAAAATATTGAAGTAAGTTTTTTAATAGTTCATTACATTGGGAATCAGGGTGAGATCTTAATCCGGAATCCACCATGTTTTGACTTGCTACCAAATCACTTAGATCGTTGTTTTTTGCCATTAATCTGTCTATGTTTTTTTTCCCTATTTCTATGATTTCATCTGCGGAAACTAATAAAAGTTGATTATGGCTTAGTACGGAAAATATACTGATAATAGCAAATAAGTCTTTTAAATTATCACATTTATCACCTGAATAATAGGCAATGGTTTCATCATAATATTTTTTATATTCTTCATTGCTTAACCGCCAATAATCATACAAATGTTCCCAACTTTTAATTTCAGTATCCCTTATATCAAGAGAGTATTGAAGATATTCTGTGTTAAAAGAGCCATTATTCAAATAATAGATTATTTTTTCAACAATAAAATCATCAAATAGCCCCAATCTTCTATTTTTTCTGGCAGAACGGTATTTCGATAATATTTTTTCCCGTTTTTTATTGGTTTCTGAATTATTATTAGATAACATTGTCATCCTATTAAATATTTCAGCAATTTCCGTATTTCCACTTTTATATTCGAAATATACAGCAATGAAGTTAGCCAGTAAAGAACTTATAACATTATGGTATTGGAGGGATTCATGGTAATGCTCAGGTAAGGCCATAACAATTCTGTTATAGTCATTAAGACATTGGCGTAATATTCTTAAATTATGAGAATCGGAAGCTTCGAATATTTGTATGATTAATTCTTTGTTTTCCAATAATAAATTCCGATTGTTGGGAGTTAATTCATTAATGAAAAAATCCACCGCCTCACTAATGTTTGTTTTTATCTCAAAAGTCCTGCCTATGGTCTTTTCTTTAAAATCACTGAATTTCAATTTAGTGCTCTCACTTTCTTTTATACTCAGTTTGGATTCATCCCCGATAATGATTATCTTACATTTGCAATGTTCCGAAAAATAATTTATGTAGCCCAATAAAGTTTCAAAGTTGATATTGCATCTTTCAAAATCATCAAAAATGAGAATCTTATTACCCCTTATTTCACTATTATCCTCCTTTAACAATAGGATAGAATCTAAATTAAAAGTTGCGCTTCCTTCATTTTTCCCATTACCATCCGCATCTATATCATATTTCAGTGCTATTTTTGATGCGGCTTTTAGGAAATTCTTGATGAATTTTGCTCCTTTGCTGTATAGCCAGGGATAGATTTCCTTATTTATACTTTCAGTTACTTGTTGAACCTCTGTAAGACCAAACAATGATATATAGATAGGCTTCCAATTCAACTCGTCTTTTTCTACATCACCATTTTTCAATGTTTTAATCCATTGTTGAATAAAAAAGGTCTTACCACATCCCCAGGCTCCTTTTAACATGACAGCATATTGAGGATTTGGAATTTGTACATATTCATCTAAAAAATTGGTAATTTCTTTATTTCCCATATTTCGTAATTATTATATAGTTTTCCCAAGAAACACCCCGATAACCGACAATGCCCCCAGTTGTTTCATCTTTCGTTGCAGTTGCCTGAAGCTCTCCCCGGTTGTAAGTACATCATCCAGCAGGACAACATTCTTTCCTCTGATATACCGCCGTGTGAATTGCAGGTTCCGCAGTATGTCCTTATCCTTTCCCTTTCCTTTCAGTTGCTCGCGGTCTTCCTCTATCCAGATGGCCTTGAAACCGTCCGTAATGCCCAGCCATTCCGACAGGTAGTAGCATACCACCGGAAAGCGTTTCCGCTGTCTTTCCCTTGTTGATGCGGGTATAGGTATCAGTACCGTGTCTTCCTTCGTTCCGTTGAATCCCGCATGTTTCAGACACAGTGCCAGTATCCGTGCGACCAGCTCGCCACAGTGTCCTCCTTCCTTAAAACGGAATATCAGGTTGCTTACCCGTTTTTGGTGTGCATTCGTCTTTTCAATCTTCGTTGGGTAATAGTCATGCAGGTAGTGACACCTGCACCCGTCTATAAGAACTTCTCCCTTGAACATCGTTTCGTACGGGTAGAAGTCCATTTTCTTCTCCCTTTCAAACGTAAAGTTCAGCACATCCCTCATCATGGCATTCCATTCCTTCGACCTGCCCAGCGAATACCATCCCGCATGTTTCCCGGCTTCCATCAGGCACATGCCGATTTCCATCGCCTCGCTGAACCGCTGGTGCGAGACGATGTACCACCCGTGTTTCCGGCACAGGCCGGCAAACTCCTTTATGTCCGCAGTCAGGAAGTACATCATGCCTTCCTCTCTGATGACTACCGTCAGTTCCGACTTTGGTTTCTCCCTGCAGAACAGGCTCTCGCTGTAATTCACTCCGTGCCATACCGACTCCGTGCATTCCTCATCGCAGAACTGCACTTCCACCTCTTCAAGCAGGTCAAATTCTTCCACCATACCGTTTCTGTCTTTAATTACAGGTTTAAGAGGGATTTAAGTTACACATTATTATCGGTTTACGGATAAGCGTGTTTGCAGTTTTACATTTTTTAACTTGTATAAAACACGTGTCGGGACAGCCTCCCGAACAGGGGAGACTATCCCGACACGTATATCCGCCATATCCTGCGGCTTTCAGTTCCAGCTGTTTCTCTTTTCGCCGCTCATGCAGAGAATCACCGTACTTTTCTTCTTTTCAAATGATTCTGCCAACCGTCTTGCAGCCCACTTTCTGAATGCCTCGCATTTCAGTCCCTTCATGCGGAATCCCAGTGCAATGATGGTTGCAAGACTGTAGAGGTCCACACTGCAATCTTTTCCGTTATAGGTGAAATGTTCCACCCGCACGTCCCGGTATTCATCAAAGTCACCGGTTTTTGCAAGGGATTTCAGTCCGGCATTTACCGACTGTACAAACACGCCATACGCCCGTGCGATGTCGCATTTCGGCAACCATACCTCGCCCTTGTCGTCCGTTTCTATCCTTACGCTCACCTTATCAGGTGCATTGCGGTTATATTCCACTTCAAAATTGCCAAATCTCAGCATAATAGTTGCTTTTATACATTATATATAGAATCTCAGCATGGAGGTCATAACATGGCATCCAGTTTTCCCGCAAGGACCTCCATATCCTTTCTTATCTTCTCATTGGTTATGCGGGCATAGATTTGCGTCGTTTCAATGTTCGTATGCCCCAGCATTTTCGACACCGTTTCAATCGGCACGCCTTTAGCCAGAGTAGTGGTCGTAGCAAACGTGTGACGTGCCAGGTGGAAGGTAATCTTTTTATTTATACCGCACAAATCCGCAATCTCTTTTAAGTAAGAATTAAGTTTTTGATTGCTCAGCACAGGCAGCAACTGGCCTTTGGGGAGCTGACCTTCATATTTCTGGAGTATCGCTTGGGGTATTTTCAGCAGCGGTACGTTTACCGGAGTATCTGTCTTATGACGGTGCGTCATGATCCACGGCTTCCCGTCAAACGAGATTCTGATGTCGCTTGCCTTCAGTTCCTTCACGTCCACATATGATAATCCCGTGTAACAGGAGAACAGGAACACGTCCCGTACCTGTTCCAGTCTTTTAGTCGGAAACTTCTTCTTCATTATCTTTTGCAGTTCCGCATCCGTCAGATAACCTCTGTCCACACGTTTCAGTCTGATTTTATAATTTGAAAACGGGTCAGTATAAATCCAACCGTTGTTTTTGGCAATGATTACAATCATCTTGAACGTCTGCATGAATTTTGCCGTAGTATTCTCATTGCATTTGCTTTCCGTTCTCAGATAGTTCTCGAAGTCCGTAATGAACATATGGCCGATTTCCTTCAGTGATATATCCGAAATATTGTATTTCACTTTCATAAATTCCTCCAGCCTCCGGTAGCAGCGGTCATACTTCGCGAGGGTGGCAGGAGTCTTGCTTATGCCGACCAGTTTTCTTGCATCCTCATTGTGTTTCTTGAAAAGTTCCAGCAGTGTTCTTTGTTTCGCCGTTATTCCCAAAAACGCATTGCGTATTTTTTCTACCGTTACGAATGACTCATGCACTTCAATATCCCGGTAGTGGTTTTTCAGCGAAGCACGGATGTCCTCCAATGTTTCATTCAACTGGCGGGCTTTTTGTGTATTTCCTTTCGCCTTGCCCAATGTGGTATCCCATTTATCAGGTTCTATATCCAGCTTTGAGCTGAATTGAGAAATTTCACCGTTAAGCGACAGACGAATCATAATACCCGCTTTTCCTTCCTTGTTCAGATAGTTCTTTCTTAGATAGAACAGAATCTTAAATGTACTCTTACTCATATCCTTTTTTAATTTAGCTCCGTTACAGTGGGTGTAATGACCTCCCTCTGCAAAGGAATAATTAATAATTGGGTTATAAGCAGACATTTGAACGTCAATGAGCGACAAATCAAGGACTTACATCGAAAATCGTTACAGAAGATTTTCCCGATTTTCCTGTAACGATTTTGTAACGGAACTTTGTCTGAAGTGGGCATTTTAATGTCTTTCGGTTGTCCACCGGATAAATAGAAAAAGTCCCGTAAAACGTTGATTTTACGGGACTTGTCTTAATTTGACTACCTAATGTCTTAGGTTTCAGCGGAGAGACAGGGATTCGAACCCCGGGTACCTCGCAGTACAACGGTTTTCAAGACCGCCGCAATCGACCACTCTGCCACCTCTCCAAAACTCCAATTGGGAGTTGCTCTGTTTTTCAAAAGCGCTGCAAAGGTAGGCAATATTTTTTATTTAGCAAATGTTTTTGTGATTTTTTTCGTCAATACCGTTCCGTAAGGATTCAAGAAGAAGCATTCCGAATGTAAAAATTGTCGTATTTGAAATAAAAAACAAGATTGAATCATAGTCAGTCCTGTATTCCCTTTGGAAAAATGATTATCTTTGCGCTACTTTTTATAGAAAATAGTTTTATTACATCACCAAGTGCATATTTATGAATAAGAAGATTTTTCTTAGCTGGCTTTTGATGGCCATTTTAAGTTTGCCGGTATTCGCCCAAATACAAGAACCGGTGAAGTTTAAAACCGAGTGGAAATCTGTATCCGCTAACGAAGTAGAAATTGTGTTCACCGGAAAAATGGAAAAAGGGTGGCATGTATACTCTACGGATTTACCAGAAGGTGGACCTGTTTCTGCTACTTTTAATGTGGATAAATTGGAAGGAGCGGAATTGGTTGGAAAACTGAAACCCGCTGGGAAAGAAATTGACAAAATGGATCCGATATTTGGTATGCAGGTCCGCTTTTTTGAAGGAACAGCTACCTTTGTGCAGAAACTCAAACTGAAAGGTGGAAAATATGAAGTGAGCGGTTATTTGCAGTACGGTGCTTGTAATGATGAAAACTGTTTGCCTCCTACCAATGTAGATTTCTCATTTAAGGGAGAGGCAGCTGGTGGACAGGCTGCAGCATCGGCTACTGCTGAAGCCGAAACGTCTGATACGGCAGATTCTGATTCATTGGCACTGACTCCGCTTCAAATAGGTACGGACTCGAATAATGTGGAAACCTCCGATTACTGGAAACCTGTTATCGAAGAGCTGAAAGCATTTGGCGGAAATGTAAACAATGAATCACGCTCATGGCTTTATATCTTTTTTGCGGGATTTGTAGGCGGATTGTTGGCATTGTTCACTCCTTGTGTATGGCCGATCATTCCGATGACTGTCAGCTTCTTCTTGAAACGTACAAAGGACAAACGGAAAGGAATTCGTGATGCGTGGACGTATGGAGCTTCTATTGTCGTGATTTATGTGGCTTTAGGATTGGCTATCACCTTGATCTTTGGAGCCAGTGCCCTGAATGACCTCTCTACAAGCGCCATCTTTAATATTTTCTTCTTCCTTATGTTGGTGGTGTTTGCCGCTTCTTTCTTTGGCGCATTTGAAATCACGCTTCCTTCAAAGTGGAGTAATGCGGTAGATAGTAAGGCTGAACAGACGACTGGGTTGCTGAGTATTTTCCTGATGGCCTTCACCTTGTCACTGGTATCTTTCTCTTGTACCGGTCCGATTATTGGTTTCTTGCTGGTGGAAGTATCTACTTCAAATAGCATTGTGGCTCCAGCCATTGGTATGCTGGGATTTGCCATTGCTTTGGCTTTGCCGTTCACCTTGTTCGCGTTGTTCCCGTCTTGGTTGAAATCTATGCCGAAATCCGGAGGATGGATGAATGTCATCAAAGTCACATTGGGATTCCTGGAATTAGCATTTGCACTGAAGTTCTTGTCTGTGGCTGATTTGGCGTATGGATGGCGTTTGCTCGACCGTGAAACTTTCCTGGCTTTGTGGATTGTGATTTTTGCTTTACTGGGGATGTATCTGTTGGGTAAAATCAAGTTCCCGCACGACGGAGATGATAATAAGGTAAGTGTGCCGCGGTTCTTTTTGGCACTTTTCTCATTGGCATTCGCCGTATATATGGTACCTGGATTGTGGGGAGCTCCGCTGAAAGCTGTCAGTGCTTTTGCACCTCCTATGCAGACACAGGATTTCAATCTGTACAAGAACGAAGTACATGCGAAATTCAATGATTTTGATGCAGGTATGGAATATGCCCGTCAGCAGGGAAAACCGGTGATGATTGACTTTACGGGTTATGGTTGTGTGAATTGTCGTAAGATGGAGTTGGCTGTATGGACAGACCCTACGGTCAGCAAGATTCTGAATGATGACTATGTATTGATTACGCTGTATGTAGACGAAAAGACGAAATTGCCGGAACTGGTCAAGGTGACAGAAAATGGCACAGAGCGCACATTGCGTACGGTAGGTGATAAATGGAGCTATTTGCAGCGTTCTAAATTCGGAGCCAATGCCCAGCCTTTCTATGTGTTGATTGACAATGAAGGAATGCCGTTGAACAAGTCTTATTCGTATGATGAGGATATTCAGAAGTACGTGGAATTCTTGCAAACAGGATTAAAGAACTATAAAAAATAACAGATAATGATTTCGCAGTCAGAAAGAGAACGTATTATCGCACTGATCAAGCGGGAAGTCGTTCCGGCTATTGGCTGTACGGAACCCGTAGCTGTGGCTCTTTGTGTGGCTAAAGCTACGGAAGTTCTGGAATGTCGTCCGGAAACAATTACGGCTCAGCTTAGTGCGAATATTTTGAAGAACGCCATGGGAGTGGGAATCCCTGGCACGGGGATGATTGGGTTGCCTATTGCTATTGCTTTGGGGGCTTTAAAAGGCAAATCAGAATATGGTCTGGAAGTTTTGAAGGACATTACTCCGGAAAGCGTGGAAGAAGGTAAGCAGATGATTGCCGGTCAAGGCATAAAGATTGAGCTGAAAAAAGAGATTGAAGAAAAATTGTATATTGAAGTGACTTGTACGGCTGGGAAGGATACAGCTACGGCTATCATCAGTGGAGGACATACGAACTTCGTATATGCGGAACGGAATGGTGAGGTCTTGTTTGATCATAGGGAAAAGGCCGGAACCGAAACGGATGCGGAAGACGTAGATTTGAATCTGAAAAAGGTGTATGATTTTGCTACAACTGCTCCGTTGGACGAAATCCGTTTCATCCTTGAGGCTAAGCGGCTGAACTTACAGGCGGCTGAACGTTCTTTCCAAGGAAATTATGGTCATGAATTAGGTAAAATGTTGCGCAACAGTCAGGAAGAGCAGCATATCATGGGAAGCAACACGTTTACCCATATCCTTTCCTATACATCTGCTGCATGCGATGCCCGTATGGCCGGTGCCATGATACCGGTGATGAGTAATTCAGGCAGTGGAAATCAAGGTATTGCTGCCACTCTTCCTGTGGTGGTTTTTGCACAGGAAAACCATAAGTCGGAGGAAGACTTGATTCGTGCCTTGATTTTGAGTCATCTGACGGCAATTTACATTAAACAGAACTTGGGACGCTTGTCTGCTTTATGCGGTTGCGTGGTGGCAGCTACAGGCAGTAGTTGCGGAATCACTTATCTGATGGGAGGCGAATATAAGCAGGTGGCTTATGCCGTGCAGAATATGATTGCCAATCTGACAGGTATGATTTGTGACGGAGCCAAGCCGAGTTGTGCGTTGAAATTGACCAGCGGAGTTTCTACGGCGGTTTTTTCTGCTATATTGGCCATGGAAGGTAAGTGTGTGACTTCTGTGGAAGGCATTATTGAAGACAACGTGGATTTCAGCATCCGTAACTTGACCAAGATTGGTTCGGAGGGAATGAATGAGACCGATAAGCTGGTGCTTGATATTATGACTCATAAACATTGTGACTGAGTAACTGGGAATGAAACAAACGGCAGAAACAGACTACATACAACAGCTCATTTCGGAAGGTGAGCATGTACATCAGGATTTTAAGTTTGCCATATCTGATGCGAGGAAAATAGCCAGAAGTTTGTCTGCCTTTGCAAATACCGAAGGAGGACGGTTGTTGGTGGGAGTGAAGGATAACGGGAGGATTGCCGGGATTCGTTCGGAAGAAGAAATCTATATGATTGAAGCGGCTGCCACGATGTATTGTCGTCCTCCTATACTGACTGAAAACCGTGTGTACAGGGTTGAAGGAAAGGATGTGTTGGAGGTTGAAGTGAAAGAGTGCACTTGCAAACCGGTTTTAGCGGTTGATGAAGCCGGGAAGGCATGGGCTTATGTGCGTATTGCCGACGAAAACATTTTGGCATCTCCTGTTTACCTTCGAATTTGGAATCATGAGAAAAAGAACGAAGTGGTAATGACCTATACTGACAGGGAAAAGCGTTTGCTAGAGGTATTGGATAGCCAGAGGCTGCTTACATTGAGTAGATGTAGTCGCCTGGCCCGTCTTCCACGTCCGGAGGTATGTCAGCTGTTGGCCGATTTTATTCGTTTTGGGCTTGTAGAGCAGGTCTTTCAGGAACATACCTTCTTTTATCGTTTAAAAGAAGATGCCGTGTGGGAAGATTCCCTGTTTCCGGAAGTAAGCCGGTGATTGCGTTGTCGTTTTTTTGTATTATCTTTGCATCCGTAGAATTTAATAAAAGGACATTATGAGTATATTTTCGAAACTTTTTGGTAAAAAAACTACCGATGGAGCTGACGAAACGGTACGTGTCGGTGGCATGGAAGATTTCATGACCTTGATTCGTGTGTATTACCAAGCAGTCATGGCGGCTCAGTTGGGTATCAGTAATATTCATTTCTTGCCGGATTTGGCTGTATTTAAGCGTACGTTGAAGGTGCCCACTCAGAACAATAAGCTGGGGATTGCGGAACGTGCACGTTGTCGCAAAATGTTGATGGATATTTATGGCTTGGATGAATCTTTCTTTAAGGAAATAGACGGATCTATTAAGCGTAACTGCCGCAATGTGAACGATATAAAGAATTATCTGTTTATGTTCCAAGGGTTCAGTCAGGATTTGATGATGGTGATTGGAAACCTGATGCAATGGAAGTTCCGCACACCTGGAGTCTTCAAGAAATTGTTGCGCAACATGACGGAAAAAGCGGTACATGATATTCTGACCAAGGTTGATTGGAAAGATGACGGTGTACGTAAAACGTGTGGAAATATTCGTCAATATCAGCATGCACTCGGTTATTCGGAGGCATGGATGACAGAATACGTTTATAAGATTGTATTGCTGGCTAAAAAAGAACCGAAACCGAAGGCATGACAGTGAACAAGAATCTGCTTTCAGGCGTGGAGTATCATCCGCTAGAACCTTTTCTGCCAAAGAATGCGGTCTTGCTGATGCTCGGGAGTTTTCCTCCGCAAAAGAAGCGATGGAGCATGGATTTCTTCTATCCGAATCTGCAGAATGATATGTGGCGTATTTTCGGACTTATTTTCTTTGGAGATAAGGAACACTTTCTTAGTCCAGAGAAAGTCTTCGATAAACCGCGTATTGTGGCTTTTCTGCAAGAAAAAGGAATAGCGCTGTACGATACGGCATCTTGTGTCAGGAGATTGCAGGACAATGCCTCGGATAAATTTTTGGAAGTGGTGACCCCTACGAATATAGGTTTGTTACTTCAACAGTTGCCAGCATGCAAGGCTGTAGTGACAACCGGACAGAAAGCTACGGATGTGTTGTGTGAGCAGATAGAGGCTAAAGAGCCGTCGGTAGGAGGAGAAAGCAGGTTTTATTTTAAAGACCGTGAATTGTCTTTGTTCCGAATGCCTTCTTCCAGTCGTGCCTATCCGTTGAAACTCGAAAAAAAAGCGGAATATTATCGCCTTATGTTCAGTCGCTTATCTTTATTATGACAAAAAGGTGGTAAAATATTTGTCTATACCTCTTGCGGTTTCCAAAATTTATACTACTTTTGCAACCGCAAACACGGGAATAGCTCAGTTGGTAGAGCATCGGTCTCCAAAACCGAGTGTCGGGAGTTCGAGTCTCTCTTCCCGTGCTAAAGGCTGCAACTTTAAAAGTTGTGGCCTTTATTTTTATGTATTCATTGATTCCTTTGGAGTAGATGGGAAAATAAAAAAAGTCCGAAACAGTCTGTAAAACGTGTTTCGGACTTTTTATTATAAGTCAGATGAGATTCGTTTAGTCGAGTACAGTTACCCATCCGTATGGGTCAGCTTCATCGCCATACTGGATGGCGCGCAGCTTGTGGTACAATTTTTCGCTAATAGGACCCGGTTTTCCGTCTTTGGAGATGACGTAGGACTTGTGGTTTTCTAAGTCGTCAATGCGTTCAATTGGGCTGATAACAGCAGCAGTACCGCAAGCACCAGCTTCTTCGAACGTAGTCAGCTCTTCTTCCGGAATTGGACGGCGTTCTACTTTCAGGCCCATATCTTCTGCCAGCTGCATCAGACTGCGGTTAGTGATGGAGGGCAGAATAGAAGTAGATAACGGAGTAACGTAGGTATTGTTCTTGATGCCGAAGAAGTTGGCAGCGCCGCATTCGTCAATGTATTTCTTTTCCTTGGCATCCAGATAGAATTCGCTGGCATATCCTGCATCGTGTGCGATTTTGTTGGCACGAAGGCTGGCGGCATAGTTACCACCTACTTTGTAGGTACCGGTTCCCAGTGGAGCCGCACGGTCATACTGACGGATGATAACATACGGATTCGTGGCAAATCCACCTTTGAAGTAAGGGCCTACCGGAGTGACAAATATCACAAACAAGTATTCATTGGCTGGATGTACACCTACTTGTGCACCTGTACCAATCAGTAACGGACGGATATAAAGAGACGCACCGCTTTCGTATGGAGGGATGAAGCGTTCGTTTGCTTTAACTACCATCTTTACCGCTTCGCAGAATTTTTCGGTAGAAAATTCCGGCATAAGGATACCGCGGCAAGTGCTCTGCAAGCGTTCTGCATTGGCTTCTGGGCGGAAGATACGAATTTTGCCATCTTTTCCACGATAAGCTTTCAAGCCTTCGAAAGCTTCCTGTCCGTAGTGCAGGCAGGTGGCCGCCATATGGATGTTCAGTGTTTCTTCAGAGCAGAGTTCAAGTTCTCCCCATTTTCCGTCGCGGTAATAGCAACGTACATTGTAATCTGTCTTCATGTATCCAAAAGACAGATTCGACCAGTCTATTTCTTTCATGGTTATCTATTTTATAAGTTTTTTGAATGTCTTTGTAAACCAGCAAGCAAAAGTACGTTTTATATTTACAAAATCCAATATAAAATCGCTCTTTTTTGACAGAAATAAAGAGAGTAAAACAATATCTCCTCATTTTGAAATGAAATATGGTTTTTGGGAATGACCTGTACTTGTGCTTGTATAATTTATATACTGGTAAAACAGGAGATAGCTGGGTGAATTGAGTGTATGAGAGGATTTTTTCAAGGGATATTCATGTAAAGACAAAGTTTTTCTGTAAGTTTGCACGAAATAAAATTGACTTTTAAGGCGGCAAAAAGGCTTTTTAATTGTTTATAGAGTATCAAAATGCGATGAAAGTCATTTTTTTATTTGGTGAAATGTCAATTAAAGATCGTATCCGGATGAGTAGAAGGCTGAAGCACATAATATTTCTTTTCTTGTTTGTGGGAATGCAAGTGAGAGCTTTTGCACAGGAGACCATTCTTCCTGCTATTCAGCAGCAGGAACAGATATTGAAACATCATCCTGAAGATACGAATGCTTTAAAAGAATTGTGTTTCCTTTATTTGTACAAAGCTGATTATCGGAAGGCTATCGAATATGGGGAGAAGCTTTTCCAGTTGGGGTATAAAAGACAAGACTATAAGTTCAGTATTCTTTATGCCCATATCGGGTTAGGACAGGCATGCGTCATGCTGGGAGATACTTCAGCGATAAACCATCTGGGACAGGCCATGTTGTTGGCAAAAAGTGAGAAGAATGATTCCGCCCTGTGTTCTGTTTATAACGGGATGGGACTTTATATCAGCAACATTCATAAAGATTATTATTCAGCCTTGCACTATTTTTTTGAAGGGATAGAAGCTGCACACCGGTGTCACTATAAAGAGTTGGAAGCCATTCTGCTCGGGAATATTTCGAGTATTTATTTTTTGAAAGAAGATCCGGCGGGGCTGACTTATTCGTTGCAGACCTATGAGATGGGGCACGAACAGAATTCGGCCTACCTTATCTTTATTGGGGCTTTGAATGCTTCTTATATGTATTATCTGCTGCATGACTATGACAAGGCTTTGCCTTACATAAAGGAGGCAGAGTTTATCATGAAGCAGAACGAGTATTACAATCAGGGAAATGTGTATGCCATTTATGGGATGATTGAGTTTGCCAAAGGCAACCGGCAACAGGCTATCGAATACTATAAGAAAGGGCTGGCCTTGAATGATATGAATCAGACCTCATATAAGGTGTTGTTGCTGAACGAATATGCCATAGCTCTGGCCGAGGAGGGAAAAGACCGGCAAGCCATCGATTTGTTGTTCAAGGCGTTGGAGTTCACCAAAGAAGAGAATTGTGAGATTTATCGGAACAAGGTGATTAATACTTTGTCGGTCTGCTATGAGAATATGGGACAGTATGTCGAGGCTTTGGCTTGGCAACGTAAGCTTCAGCAGGAGACCGACAGTCTTTTCAATACAGACAAAGAGAAGGTACTGAGTGAGCTGCGTATCAAGTATGATACGGAGCATCAGGCAAATGAAATCCGGAAAAACGAGTTGATTCTGTTGCAAAAGGAGAAAAAAGAGCAAGCCCTCATAGGGATTCTGGTTATTGTGCTGTTGGTGGTTTTCGCCTTATGGTATCGTTACAGGCGGCAGAACCAGTTATACACCAGTATTGTCCGGCAGCATCAGGAGGCAATTCGGAAAGAGCAGCAGTTGAAAGAGGTTATTGCTTCACTTCGAGAGCAGCCACAGGAAGCACCAGCTGTGCCGGTAGCTGCTGTGGGGGAGAAATATGCGGCTTCTTCGTTGACAAACGAAAAGAAGAATTCCTTGTTCCAGCGTCTGGAAAAATTGATGCAGGAGGAAGAGGTTTATAAAGAAAATCTGCTAACCAAGGAGCGGGTTGCCGATTTGTTGGGTACGAACCGGACGTATCTCTCGCAAGTCATCAATGAGCAGACACAGCAGAATTTCACGCAGTATGTCAATAATTATCGGATTAATGAGGCCATCCGTCTGCTGAGTGACCCGGAAACTGACATTCCGCTTAAGGCTGTGGCCTCGGAAGTCGGCTTTAATTCCATGAGTACATTCTACAAAATATTTCAGAACACAGTGGGGATTCCTCCCAAACAATACCGTAACAAGGTGATGTCAATGCATAAAAATGTGCAATAGTCTCTTTTTATAACAAAATGTTATCCTAATGTGACAATTGTCGAATTTGGATGCGCGTTTAATATCAATGTTATATCTTTTTTTTACATTTTTGCGCTAAGGAGATTTGCAAAAAATGTAGAAAGACATCAGTCTATAACTTCTAAAAAGATATAAGTATGGGAAAAAACGTATTGCACGACATTCGGCTCAAAATGGGCTTTCTGCTATTGGGTGTTATGCTGGTCTTGTCCGTATTTCCGGCTTATGCCCAACATGAGCGCACTATTCATGGTATTGTAGTGGATGAAAACAAGGAACCGCTTCCTGCCGCACATGTGAAGCAGGTCAATGAGGACCCGAAAGGTTCCATTGCAGCTGTCATCACAGACATGCAGGGGCATTTCACGCTGACGCTGCCGCGGGGTACGAATGAAATCGAGGCTTCTTATCTGGGATACAAATCTCAGCGTGTGAAGTTGACTTCAGACAATGATTATTACATAGCCCTTCAGCCTTCGACTGAATTGCTTGATGAGGTGGTGGTGACCGGTTATCAGACCATTTCCAAGGAACGTGCTACCGGAGCATTCTCAAAAGTGGATGCCCAGAAGCTGGAAACACAGCGCCTCAGTGACATGGGTTCCGTGTTGGAGGGGCGTGTGGCTGGATACAGCGACGGGAAAATCCGAGGGGTGACTTCCATGAATGGGCTGACTACTCCGTTGTATGTGATTGATGGTTTCTCAGTAGAGAAAACCACGAACGACGGGTATGGAAACTGGATAGAAAGTGTGCCCGACCTGAATCTGGAAGACATCGAAAGCATTACGGTCCTGAAAGATGCGGCGGCTACTTCTATTTATGGAGCACGTGCGGCGAACGGTGTAGTAGTGATTACGACCAAACGGGCCAAGAAAGACGAATTGAATGTGTCTTTCTCTGCCACACTGACCGTACAACCCTATGCAACGTATGCGGATAAATACTTGGCAGGCTCGGCCACGATGGTGGAACTGGAACGGGAATGGGCTGCCCAGAATCCTCATTTGAGTGGGGTCGACGCGCAAGGCTATGCGCAGACGGTACTCGATAACATGTCTTATCCTACACAGGGTATCCGTAACATCCTGAATTATTATGCGGGACATATTTCAAAGGATCAGATGGAAAGCAATCTGGCGGGACTGGCTTCGCAGGGCTACCGTTATTATCGAGACGTGGAGAAATATGGTAAGCGTAATCCTTTTTCCCAACAGTATAACCTGAATATCGGAAAGGGAACAGAGAAGAATACATTCAATGCGTCTGTGTCTTATCGTAACAATCAGCTGGAGGATAAATACTCTGAAAACAGAACCATCGGCATCAATTTGCAGAACTCTACGAAGATGACTTCCTGGCTGACTTTGGATGTAGGGACGTATTTGAACTACGGTAAAGGTACTACGCAGTCTTACAATCTTCTTTCACCGGGATATACTTATATGCCATACGATGGACTGGTAAACGGTGACGGTACTTATTACACCAATACAGAAGCAGATCGTTATAGCGTGTATAATTTGAATCTGCTGCACAATAACGGATTGTATAATCTGTATATTACGCCGCTGGATGAAATAAAGATGAATCAGACCAAAAATCGTGATTTCAGTAACCGTACGTTTGCCCGCCTGACGTTCAAGTTTACCGATTGGTTGAAATATACGGCTTCTTTCCAGTATGAATATGCTGAATACAAGACCGAACGTTTGAAGAGCAAGGATTCGTATGAGGTGCGTAATAAGATAAACACGTTCTCTACTTCCAACAACGATGGTACGTCGACTTTTGCCTTGCCGTATGGAAACATCTTTTTCACTTCTTCCAATACGACGCATGCATATAATTTCCGTCAGCAGCTGGATTTTAATAAGACTTTTGCCGAGGTACACGATGTGACCATGATTCTGGGTACGGAAACCCGGGAAAATAAATTGGATTACAATGACCGCACGCTGTATAATTACGACCCTCAATTGCTGACTTACAGTTTGGTTGACGCGGGACAGTTGAGCAATTTCCGTGGACAATGGGGTTATGGGTCTTTTGGACAGCAGGATGTGGCCTATATCCGTGAGCTGGTAAACCGTTATGTATCTGTATATAGCAATGCAGCGTACACTTACGATGGAAAATACATGGTGAGCGGAAGCATCCGTTGGGATAAGACCAATTTGTTTTCCACAGGCTCCAAGTATCAGAAACGTCCTATCTGGTCGGTGGGTGCCGGATGGAACATCAGTCAGGAAAAGTTTTTCCAGGTGCCGTGGGTGAATATGCTGAAGTTGCGTGCCAGCTACGGTATCGGAGGTAATATTGCCAAAGACTCGGCTCCTTACATGATTGCGTATTATAGCAACAACAATCAGGTAGGAGGCATTCAGGGCACCATCTCCAGTCGTCCGAATCCGAACTTACGCTGGGAAAAGACTACGACACTGAATATCGGTGTAGACTTTGCCTTGTTGGGCAACCGGTTAAACGGTTCGCTGGAATTTTATAACAAGCTGGGCACAGATTTGCTGGCCAATACCAATGGAGTACCTACGGAGGGATGGGGATACAGCACCTATTCCATTAACAATGGAAAAATGACAAACCGGGGATTTGAACTAACCTTGTCTGGAGATATTATCCGGAATAATGATTGGACTTGGAACGTGAGCGGGGTATTGGGATATAATAAAAATAAAGTGACTTATGTCAATGTGGAGGCCCCGGTTTCTTATCTGGTGATTGATTACCCGACGGCCTATCCACGTGTGGGAAATCCGTACAATGCGATTTACGGATACCAGTGGGCCGGATTAAGTGCGACGGGTACTCCGCAAGTGTATGATGCAAAAGGAAACTTGTACACAGACATGACTCCTCCCGAAATTGAAGATTTGGTGTATTTGGGTACTACTGTTCCGGTTTACAATGGTTCTGTCAACACGAATCTGCGCTGGAAGAACTGGGAACTGGCAGCTCAGTTCTTGTTTGAAGGCGGACACAAGATGCGGAATACCAATGTGGCCTTTATCGGTTCTGGCATGAGTCCTGTAAGCAAAGACATTGAAAACCGCTGGCGGGAACCGGGAGATGAGGCTTATACCAATGTGCCGCGTTATATTTCGGCAGAGAGTGAACTCTATAACTATAACTACGAGAGTATGTATGCCTATTCCTCTATTAATGTGTTGGATGCTACTAACTGGCGGTTGAGAAACTTGTCATTGACATATCGCATTCCGGCCAGTGTGTGTCACAAACTGTATGTAAAGAATGCACGTATTATGTTGGGTATGGAAAATGTGTTTATGGTGGCTAAGAGCAGCAATGCCAAATATTTGCTGGGCGGTTATGCCAAACCTAACTACTTGTGTGGTGTGTATCTGAATTTCTAACCTCGATTTTTATAGTATGAAACGTATGAATAAGATATTATATTTTGGGGCTGCGCTGGTTTGCCTGTTGTTCAGCTCATGCAATGATTATTTGAATATAGCGCCGAAAGGGAACAAGATTCCTACCACACTGGCCGATTTTGAAGCTTTGCTGCGCGACCAGTACACCATCGGCCGGACTCCAGTGACCAACGCGTTGTATCTGTTGAATGATGTCTATTTGACCAATTCGCAGGTGAACACACCAAGCTTGAGTCGTGCCAACTACATGTGGGACGAATCGGCCGATCGCATTGTGCTGAATAATTCCGACGAGGGAACCTATTACGTGCTTTATGGAGCCATTTCCAGTTGTAATCTGATTGTTGAAAATGTGCCTACGGCCACTGAAGCGACAGATGCCGAACGGAACGAAGTGATGGCGTATGCCAAGGTGATACGTGCGCTTTGCTACGATGTGCTGGTCAATTATTATGCCGACACGTACGATGCGGCAACGGCTTCCCAGAAGCGCAGTGTGCCCCTTATTACCAGTGCGGAGATTGATGCGCCTTACACGCAGGTTTCCATTCAGGAGATGTATGATTTCATTATCCAAGATGTAAAGGAGGCCATTGAAATGGGATTACCGGCCCAGTCCATGACGGCCATACACCCCAACTTGGGGGCGGGTTATGCATTGTTAGCCCGTGTGTACTTGCAGATGCAGAATTACAGCGAGGCTTTGCGTTATGCCGACCTGGCTTTGGCACAGAATGACCAGCTTTACGACTGGAACGCATTTTATGAAGAGCATAAGACTGCCCTTGATGATCCGGACAATTATGACAAGATTGCCACTCCTATGCAGTATGATTATGTGGAAAACTATTATCTGCGTTTTGGGGAACAGTCTGTGTACGACAGTTATGAGAAAAATATTCCGATGGAAAGAGCGGCACGTTTCGAGGAAGGAGATGCGCGTTTCTTGTCACGCTGGAAGTTGAAAGTGGACAATAATGATACATATTACAAGGCGCTGGAGTCAGGCTATTTCAATCATGGAGGACTGACTACTTGTGAGGTCTATCTCATCAAGGCGGAGTGTCAGGCACGGCTGGCTCAGAACAACGATTATTCTGAAGCGATGAATACGCTGAATGCCGTGCGTATTACCCGTATCCGTCCTGAAGTTTATCGTCCGGCTGAGGCTTCCACATTGGAGGAGGCGCTGTCACAGATTCGACGCACCAAAGACAATGAACTGATTTTCTCTATTGTACCTTTTGCGGATGCCCGCCGTTATAATCAGGAAGGTACGTATGCCCGGACTTTGACCAAAACTTATGAGGGGAAGGAGTATACGTTGAGCCCTACGTCTCATTTGTGGACCATGCCTTTCCCGGCTGGAGCACTCAATAATCCCGGAAACGGAACAATCGAACAAAATGTAACTAAATAAAATCGAATTATGAAAATGAAAAATTTCTTTTGTATGGCCACTATGGGGCTGATGGCGATGGCATGTACCAGCCAGCCTACGGTAGATGGTTATGTGTTGAAAGGTAATATTGAAGGCTTGCCTGATGGTACGCATGTGCAGCTGGTGCCGGTCAGCCATGACAGTGAGCTGCCTTTTGCCGATACGACGGTGGTCAACGGACAGTTCGTATTTACGGGAAAAATGGAAGAACCGAGAGCCTTCCATCTGTTGGTGAAAGATGCGTATGGTTCGCGCAATCTTATGTTGGAAAATGCCCAGATGGAGGTTACGGGAAAGCTGGTAGCCAAGAAGGAGTCTGACGGGGGAGTTTCCTATAATCTGTCTTCTTTGACGGTAAAGGGCTCTCCGCTGAGTGCGCGTTATGATTCGTTGCTGTTTGCGCGGACGTATCTGGATTCATTGTATGCGCTTAATGGCCGTAAATTTGCCGCCTTCGACAGTCTGATGATGGCGGCTTATCAGGGCAAAGACCAGGCGAAGATTCAGGAACTGCGGCAGAGCGAGGAGGGTAAGGCCAGAGCAGCTGCCGATAAGGAATTTTTTACTACGGTAGACTCATTGTATCATCAGGTAGTCATGGCCAACAAGGATTCTTTTTGGGGACCTTTGATGATGATTTCGTTTACCAGCTACTTGAGTGAAGACATGAAACCGTGGTATGAAGCCCTTTCTCCTGCGGCCAAACAGTCTTATTACGGACAGAAGGTAAAAGAGGAACTTTATCCGGCAGGAAAGGAAGGAACGAAGGTACCCGATTTCAAGGTGAAAGACAAAACGGGCAAGGAAGTGTCGCTTTCTGCATTACGTCAGGGAAAGAAGTATGTGCTGATTGATTTCTGGGCTTCCTGGTGTAATCCGTGCCGGAAAGAAATTCCGAACCTGAAGAAACTGTATGCGCAGTATAGCGGAAAAGGTTTTGAAATTGTAAGTATTTCCATCGATCAGAAGAAAGCCGACTGGGAAAAGGCGTTGAAGGAAGAAGGATTGACTTGGCCGAATTTCCTGGACGAGACAGGTGTAGCCGCACTTTATAAGGTGAAATTCGTACCGACCATGTATTTGATTACAGCAGATGGGGTAATGGTAGGTGAAAACTTGCGTGGCGAGGCCCTGGCCGAGAAATTGAAGGAGTTGTTCCAGTAAGAGTTGAACTAAGCGAGAATTTGATACGGAAAGCCCTGTAAGGGATTCCGAACACAGGCGGTGCATGAATCTGAGCAGTCAGATTTGTGTACCGTTTTTTATGGATTGAAGAAAGGAGTCCGTTCCAATGTAGAGAAGGAGATTCCTGGTTTCGGATGGGAAGAAAGAAATAAAAAAATGGAGGTGCTGAAGTGCACCTCCATTTGTATCATGTTCCAGTTGTACCAGATTATTTCTTGCGGTTGGCTTCTACCCACTTGCGGGCATTGACGAAGGCTTCCATCCACGGAGTGATTTGGTCTTCATTCTTGCGATCGAGCGGATAGTAAGCATTTTCCCACGGGAAGCAAGCACGTTCCAAGTGAGGCATCATGGCCAGATGACGTCCATCCTGGCTGGCGATACCGGCTACACTGTAGTCTGAACCGTTCGGGTTGCCTGGATATTCATCGTAAGAATACTTCAGCACTACGTTGTAGTGGTCTTCCGGATAAGGCAATGAGAACTTACCTTCTCCGTGAGCTACCCAGATACCCAGTTTGGAGCCGCTCAGTGAACCGAACATCACACTGCGGTTCATCGGTACAGTCACGCCTAAGAAGGCAGATTCAAACTTGTGGGAGTCGTTATGCAGCATCTTTCCTTTCTTCTTGTCTTCCGGAGTAATCAGTCCCAGTTCCATCATCAGCTGGCAACCGTTGCAGACACCCAGTGACAATGTATCTTCGCGGGCATAGAAGTTGTCGAGGGCTGCTTTAGCTTTCGGGTTGAACAGGAAGCTTCCGGCCCATCCTTTGGCAGAACCCAATACGTCGGAGTTGGAGAAACCACCACAGTAAACCACCATGTTGATGTCTTCCAGTGTCTCACGTCCGCTGACCAAGTCGGTCATGGTCACGTCTTTCACGTCGAAGCCGGCCAGATACAGCATGTAAGCCATTTCACGTTCACCATTGGTTCCTTTTTCACGGATGATGGCTGCCTTGATACCACTCGGTGTACGACGGTTCGGGTCGAGTCCGAATTGTGACAGTTTGCCGGTGAATGACTTGTCGAATACGAATTCCAGCGGCTGCTGCTTGTAGTTTTCAAAACGTTTCTTGGCACAGCCGTTCATGCTCTGCTTGCGGTCGAGCAGGTAAGAAGTAGAATACCATACATCACGCAAGTAGTCGATACCGAATTGGTAAGTGGCATCGTGGAAGGTAGCCAGGATGTGGCGTTCTTCAGTCGGTACGCCAATTTTCACGTAACCTACACCGGCATCCTCCAGAATCTTCTTGACTTCTGCCTTGTGCTTGTCGGCTACCTGAATCACTACACCCGGATTCTCAGCAAACAGAATCTTCACGATATCGTCGCATTTGATCTTGTCGAGGTTGATTTCCATACCGCCGTCCACGTTGGCAAAACACATTTCCAGCAGGGTCGTAATCAGACCACCGGCAGAGATATCGTGTCCGGCCAGAATCAATCCCTTGTTGACCAGTTCCTGGATGGCCATGAAGGCATCGCGGAAGTATTCCGGATTCTGTACGGTCGGCACGTCGTCGCCCACCTTGTTGAGTGACTGTGCGAAGGCAGAACCACCCAGACGGAGCTGGTCGAAGCTGAAGTCGATATGATAGAAGGTTGATTTCGGTTTGTTGACCATGACCGGAGAAACTACTTTCTTGATGTCGGAAACTTCACCACCGGCAGAAACGATGACGGTTCCCGGGCTGATGATTTTTTCTCCGTTCGGATATTTCTGTGTCATGGACAGAGAGTCCTTACCGGTCGGTACGTTGATTTGCAGTTCGCAGCAGAAATCAGACAATGCTTTCACAGCCTTGTACAGACGGGCATCTTCCCCTTCCTGTGAACGGCAAGGCCACATCCAGTTGGCTGACAAAGAAATGCTGTCCATACCGTCGGCCAGCGGAGCCCATACCAAGTTGGTCAGTGCTTCCGATACAGCCAGTACGGAACCGGCTTCCGGATTGGCCAAGGCAGCCTGCGGAGCGTGTCCCAGTGCAGTAGCGATACCTTTTTCACCACGGTAGTCGAGGGCTACCACACCACAGTCGCTCAACGGCAACTGCAATTCACCCTGACACTGCTGGCGGGCAATCTTACCTGTCACGGAACGGTCTACCTTGTTGGTCAACCAGTCCTTGCAGGCTACGGCTTCCAGCTGCAGCACACGGCGCAAATATTCATTCAGTTTGGTGACATCGTAAGAAACGTTTTCATAGTGACGTTTTACGGTCTTGTCTACCATATAAGTCTTCGGAGAAGAACCGAACATCTGGTCTACGGCCAGGTCGAACGGACGCACACCGTCAGCCTGTTCGAAGGCAAAGCGATGGTCGCCGGTTGTTTCACCTACCACGTACATCGGGGCACGTTCACGTTCCGCAATCTTGCGTACATGTTCGATGGCCTCGTCTTCAATCAGCAAGCCCATACGTTCCTGTGATTCGTTGGCGATGATTTCTTTGGCCGACAAGGTTTCGTCGCCGATAGGCAGCTTGTCCATGTGAATCAGACCACCGCAATCTTCCACCAACTCAGACAGACAGTTCACGTGTCCGGCAGAACCGTGGTCGTGGATAGACACAATCGGGTTCACATCTTCCTCACACAGGGCACGCACCACGTTGTAGGCACGTTTCTGCATTTCGGCATTGGCACGCTGGATGGCGTTCAGCTCGATACCAGAAGAGTAACGTCCAGTATCTACAGAAGAAACGGAACCACCTCCCAGACCGATGCGGTAGTTGTCACCACCGAGTACGACAATTTCATCTCCAGCTTCCGGGGTGCCTTTCAGGCAGTCACGCTGTGTACCGTAACCTACACCTCCTGCCAGCATGATGACTTTGTCGTAAGCATATTTTTCGTTGTTCTCTTCGTGTTCAAAAGTCAGTACAGAACCACAAATCAGCGGCTGTCCGAACTTGTTACCGAAATCGGAAGCACCGTTGGAAGCCTTGATCAGAATCTGTTCCGGAGTCTGGTACAACCATTTGCGCACCGGCAGGATGTTTTCCCAGTCGCGGCCTTCGTCCGTACGCGGATAAGAAGTCATGTACACGGCAGTTCCGGCAATCGGCCAGGAACCTTTACCACCACCCATACGGTCACGGATTTCACCACCTGTACCGGTAGAGGCCCCGTTGAACGGTTCCACGGTAGTAGGGAAGTTGTGAGTTTCCGCTTTCAGTGAGATGACGGTCTTGATATCTTTGATAATGAAATAGTCAGAAGTAGAGTGGTCGGCCGGAGCGAATTGTTCTACTACAGGACCTTCGGCGAAGGCTACGTTGTCTTTGTAGGCCGAGATAATTTTGTTGGGGTTTTCCTGTGTGGTTTTTTTGATCATTTGGAACAGAGAAGATTCCATTTCCTGTCCGTCGATGATGAAAGTTCCACCGAAGATTTTGTGGCGGCAGTGCTCTGAATTAATCTGTGCGAAACCGAATACTTCCGAGTCAGTCAGCTTGCGTCCCAGGTCTTTTTCCACCTTCAGCAGGTAGTCCATTTCTTCGCGTGAAAGCGCCAGACCTTCCTTTTCGTTGTATTCTTCCAGATTCTCAATGTATATGATAGGCTGCGGTTTGATGTCCACCGTGAAAATATCCTGGTTCAGTCCGTGGTACATACGTTGCAGCATCGGATCATGGTCGGCATTTTCGTCCTTTACCGGGAAATATTCCTCGATACGGCGGATGCCTTTGAGCCCCATGTTTTGGGTGATTTCTACTGCATTTGTACTCCAAGGGGTAATCATTTCACGACGTGGACCGATGAACCATCCTTTCAGGTTGTCTTCATTTTCCACAGTAGCGTCGCTGTAAAGCCAGCATAGTTTCTTGACGTCTTCAGCATTCAGCTCCTGATTGCATTCTGTGGCAATCACACTGTTTGTGGGTGTTCTGAAAAATAGAATCATAGCACTTGTATGTTATAATGAAAATTCAATGCGCTTTAAAAGTGGTACAAAGGTAGGGAAAATCCTCGGAATAAACGAAAAAAATAGAAGTAATGTTGTCGCTGTGTCGTGGAATGCCTGTGTCGTTTTCACATTCCGCGGAATATGCCTATCTTTGCACTTTAAACCAAAAACTGTTTCTATTTTATGTGGTTACAATTACTGTTTGTCTTGCTGGCCATTGTGGTCGGCGCACGGGTGGGTGGCATCGGACTGGGCGTGTTTGGAGGTCTCGGACTGGCTGTTCTTACGTTTGTGTTCGGGTTGGAACCGACTGCTCCTCCGATTGATGTGATGCTGATGATTGTGGCAGTGATTGCAGCGGCGGGTTGCATGCAGGCTGCCGGAGGATTGGATTTGATGGTGAAATGGGCGGAGAAGATCTTGCGTCGCCATCCCCAGCGCATCACTTTGCTGAGTCCGCTGGTGACTTACCTCTTTACTTTCTTTGCCGGAACGGGGCATGTGGCCTATTCCGTACTTCCGGTGATTGCCGAAGTGGCTCGTGAGACAGGCATCCGTCCGGAGCGTCCGATGGGAATTGCCGTCATTGCTTCCCAGCAGGCCATTACTGCCAGTCCTATTTCTGCGGCTACGGTTGCCCTTTTGAGTCTGCTGGCCGGATACGATATTACCTTGTTTGACATACTGAAAATTTCCATTCCTTGCACTTTGGTGGGAGTGTTGGTAGGAGCTTTTTATTCCATGCATGTGGGTAAGGAATTGAAAGATGACCCTGTGTATCAGGCACGTTTGAAGTCGGGGGAGTTGTCGGGAGCCAATTATTGTACGGCCGAGGTGCTTCATCCCGGCAAGGCGCTGACTTCTGTGCTGTTGTTTTTGGCTGCCACGGTAGGCATTGTGTTGTTTGGTTCCATCGACAGCCTTCGTCCGTCGTTCCAGACTTCCGGGGGCGTGGTTGTGATGCAGATGGCGCACATCATTGAAATTCTTATGTTGTCGGTAGCCGCATTGATTCTGCTGCTGACCGGCACCAGTGGCATGAAGGCGGCCAAGAGTTCAGTATTCAATGCGGGCATGCAAGCGGTAGTGGCCATCTTCGGTATTGCCTGGATGGGCGATACATTTATTTCAGGTAATATTTCGGTGATAAAGGAAGGTATCTTCGGTATGGTGACTGATATGCCTTGGCTTTTCGGCGTGGCTTTGTTTGTCATGTCCATCCTGTTGTTCAGTCAGGCGGCTACCATTCGGGCCTTGCTTCCCTTGGGGATGGCCTTGGGCATTTCACCCTATATGCTGATTGCGCTTTTTCCAGCGGTGAACGGGTATTTTTTCATTCCGAATTATCCGACGGTCGTGGCAGCTATCAATTTCGATACCACAGGGACTACTCGTATCGGTAAATATGTGCTCAATCATTCGTTTATGATGCCGGGATTAATTTCTACGTTTGTGGCCGTAGGGTTGGGTGTTTTGGCGGTGCTTGTGGGTTAAAGTCAAATCTTCAGGTTTTGATAATGGAAAATGTCTCGTATGATTTTCCCTTTTCTTCCTTGCGTTTTCTCTGTTTCACAGTGTGGAATTTGTATCCCACACTGTGAAATATATATCCCACACTGTGGTTTTTGTATCCCACACTGTGAAACAGAGATTTTGTAGGGACGTTTTGAAGAAAATGCTTGAAGAAAAAGGGGTATGGATACCAGGGAGGCAAAAATAGCTGGAGAGGCATTTTCCCGAAAAAATGTAGGTACTTTCGTAAAAAAGTAGCATCTTTGCACTATGAATTGGATTGAACAGGTTACTATACTTGATTTGTTGCTGAAAGGGTTGATTATTGGAATTGTGGTTTCTGCTCCTTTGGGCCCGGTCGGCGTGCTCTGTATCCAGCGTACGCTGAATAAGGGACGCTGGTATGGCTTTGTCACGGGAATAGGGGCGGCATTAAGCGATATCTGTTATGCGTTGATTACCGGATACGGAATGAGTTTCATGGACGAATTGATACTGAAACATCATATTTTCCTACAAGTGGTGGGAAGTATCATGTTGCTTGCATTTGGTATTTATACGTTTCGTAGCAATCCGGTGAAATCTCTTCGTCCGGCTTCTGGCACACGGGGTACGTACTTGCACAATTTTGTGACGGCTTTTTTTGTGACCCTGTCCAATCCGCTCATCATTTTCTTGTTCATCGGTCTGTTTGCCCGTTTCTCGTTTGTGATGCCGGGCAGTCCCATCGGTTTTCAGCTGGTAGGCTATCTGGCCATCCTCACAGGGGCGTTGGGCTGGTGGTTCAGCATTACGTATTTCGTCAATAAAGTACGTTCGCGGTTTAACTTACGCGGCATCTGGGTGCTCAACCGCATTATCGGTGTCGTGGTCATGATAGCGGCTGTGGTAGGAATCGTCCTGGCCATTGCCGGCAAATCTTTTTCTTGATAGAATATGTATATTTCTCAACAACTTAAAAAAAAGAATATTGCTGAATACCTGCTGTATATGTGGCAGGTAGAGGATTTGATTCGGGCCAATGGCTGCGATATGGAGAAAATCCGGAAAAACATTGTCGAGCCTTATCCGGCTACGGACGAGCAGAAACAGGAGCTGGCCCGCTGGTATGAGGATCTGATCAATATGATGCAGCAGGAGGGAGTGATGGAAAAAGGTCATTTGCAGATTAACAAGAATATCATTGTCTGGCTGACCGACTTGCATCTGCGTCTGTTGCGTTCTCCTAAGTTTCCGTATTATACGGCGGCTTATTATAAGGTATTGCCTTTCATTGTGGAATTGCGGGCCAAGGGAGGCGACAAGGATGTACCTGAACTGGAGACTTGTTTCGATGCCCTTTATGGGGTGCTGATGCTGAAGTTGCAGAAAAAGGAAATCAGTGAGGGAACGGCCAAAGCCATGAAATCCATCAGTGACTTGCTGGCCATGCTGGCCGATTATTATATAAAGGACAAGGAAGGCGATTTGGATTTGGATTAACATACACAGAAATATGAAAAAAATATTAGTGACGGGAGCCAACGGACAGTTAGGCAATGAGATGCGTCTGCTGGCAGAAGAGCACACCAATTTTGAGTATTTTTTTACGGATGTGGCAGAGCTGGACATCTGCGATGAGAAGGCGGTGATGGATTTTGTGACAGCCCATCAGATTGACGTCATTGTGAACTGTGCGGCCTATACGGCTGTCGATAAGGCAGAGGATAATGTGGAACTCTGTGACAAGCTGAATCGTGTGGCACCGGGTTACCTGGCCAAGGCAGCACAGAGCCGGGGAGGTTGGCTGGTACAAGTGTCTACGGACTATGTGTTTGATGGTACGGCCCATATCCCGTATAAGGAAGAAGATACTCCGTGTCCGAATTCCGTATATGGTTCTACCAAGTTAGGAGGAGAACAGGAGGTGATGAAGTATTGTCCGAATGCGATGATTATCCGTACGGCGTGGCTATATTCTACCTTTGGCAATAATTTTGTGAAGACGATGATTCGTCTGGGGAAGGAAAAAGAAACATTGGGCGTCATCTTCGACCAGATTGGTACCCCGACGTATGCACGCGACCTGGCTCAGGCTATTTTTGTGGCACTGGAAAAAGGAATTGTGCCGGGCATTTATCATTTCAGCAATGAAGGTGTCTGCTCTTGGTATGATTTTACCAAGGCCATCCATCGGTTGGCAGGCATTACTACTTGTCATGTATCGCCGCTTCACACGGAAGATTATCCCACCAAGGCTTGCCGTCCGCACTATTCCGTGCTCGACAAGACCAAGCTGAAAAAGACTTACGGAGTGGAGGTTCCTTACTGGATGGACAGTCTGGCGGAATGTATTGAAAAATTAAAACAATAAATATGGCAAATCAGGAAATAGCAAGAAGACGAACATTTGCGATTATCGCGCATCCGGATGCCGGTAAAACCTCGTTGACGGAAAAGTTGTTGCTTTTCGGTGGGCAGATTCAGGTGGCCGGAGCTGTGAAGTCAAACAAGATCAAGAAAACGGCCACGTCCGACTGGATGGACATCGAAAAGCAGCGTGGTATCTCGGTCACTACCTCCGTGATGGAGTTTGACTACCATGACTATAAAATCAATATCCTCGATACGCCGGGCCACCAGGATTTTGCGGAAGATACGTACCGTACGCTGACGGCGGTGGACAGTGTTATCATCGTGGTGGACGGAGCAAAGGGTGTGGAATCGCAGACCCGTAAGTTGATGGAAGTTTGCCGTATGCGTAACACACCGGTGATTATCTTCGTGAACAAGATGGACCGGGAAGCCAAGGACCCGTTCGATTTGCTGGATGAACTGGAGGAAGAGCTGGTCATCAACGTACGCCCGCTGACGTGGCCGATTGAGAGCGGTCCGCGTTTCAAGGGAGTGTACAACATCTATGAGCAGAAACTGAACCTTTTCCAACCTTCCAAGCAGGTGGTGACGGAGAAGGTGGAAGTGGATATCCATACGGAAGACTTGGACAATCATATCGGTACGCCGCTGGCGGAGAAACTGCGCAGCGAACTGGAACTGATTGAGGGGGTTTATCCGGAATTCAATGTAGACGATTACTTGAAAGGCGAACTGGCTCCGGTGTTCTTCGGTTCGGCCTTGAACAACTTCGGTGTACAGGAATTGCTCGACTGTTTTGTGGAGATTGCGCCGAGTCCGCGTCCTGTACAGGCCGAGGAACGTATCGTGATGCCGGAAGAGCCCAAGTTCACGGGTTTCGTGTTCAAGATTACGGCCAACATCGACCCGAACCATCGTTCGTGTGTGGCTTTCTGTAAGGTATGTTCCGGTAAGTTTACCCGTAACACGCCGTATCTGCACGTGCGTCACAACAAGACCATGCGTTTCTCTTCACCCACGCAGTTCATGGCTCAGCGTAAGACCACGGTGGATGAGGCATGGGCAGGCGATATCATCGGTTTGCCGGACAATGGAACCTTCAAGATTGGTGATACGTTGACTGAGGGTGAAATCCTGCATTTCAAGGGATTGCCCAGCTTCTCTCCGGAAATGTTCAAGTACATCGAGAATGCCGACCCGATGAAGACCAAGCAGTTGAACAAGGGTATCGACCAGCTGATGGACGAAGGTGTGGCGCAGTTGTTTGTCAACCAGTTCAATGGCCGGAAGATTATCGGTACGGTAGGGCAGTTGCAGTTTGAAGTAATCCAGTATCGTCTGGAAAATGAATACAATGCGAAATGCCGTTGGGAACCGTTGAGCCTCTACAAGGCGTGCTGGATTGAAAGTGACGATCCGGCTGAGCTGGAAGCCTTCAAGAAGCGTAAGTACCAGTATATGGCCAAAGACCGCGACGGGCGCGATGTGTTCCTGGCCGACAGTGGTTATGTGCTTCAGATGGCACAGATGGATTTCAAGCACATCAAGTTCCATTTCACCAGCGAGTTCTAAAGAAGATAAGATATAAACATATAAAAAGGCAGGAAAGTGAATCATCGCTCTCCTGCCTTTTTTATATCCTTAAATTGGGATATTTACTGAATGTTCTATTTTAGTTTTGACATGTCGGTCAAAATCTGCTTGTGTTTTCCATAAATCGTTTGAATATTTTGTCTTTTTTTTATCCTTATTATTAATTACTATTAATATTAGTAGTTCTACTAGAACTTTTAGTTGTTTGTCTGATAATTTTCATATCTTCGTGTAGTATTAATCTTAAATGAGCTGTTTATGAAGAAACTGACACCAAAAGAAGAAGAAATAATGAATATCTTATGGACCCATGGCCCTTTGTTTATCCGTGAAATGTTGGCATTCTATTCGGAACCGAAACCACATTACAATACAGTCGCTACTCTGGTGAAGTTGTTGGTAGAAAAAGGCTTTGTCAGTTATCGTGCATTTGGAAATACCTACCGTTATGAAGCAAAAATAACAGAAAATGAATACAAGGGTTCGGCTATCGGAGAGATTGTTTCTCAATATTTTGATAATTCTTATACCAAGGTCGTTTCTCAGTTTATTGAAGACGAGAAAATGAACCTGGAGGAACTGAAGCAGTTGATAGCTCAGATAGAGGAGGGGAAGAATAATCGTAAATTTTGACCTATGGTAGCCCTTTTAATCTATTTACTGAAAAGCTCTTTCTGCCTGACATTGCTCTATGGGTTCTATAAGCTACTTTGTGCTTCGACCACTCGCTTTTCTTTGAACCGATGGGTGCTGGTGGGTGGAATGCTGACCTGTCTGTTATTGCCTTTCGTTTCTCTGGAATTAGAGCATGAGCCTTTAGTGCAGTCTCCTTTTATTCTTATGGAGGAATGGAAACAGCCTGTTGATGTAATATCTGCTTCTGCTACCGGTATGGTGGAGATTACTCAGAAGGAAGCCAATGATTGGGGTTGGCTTGTGTTATCGATGGTGGTTTATCTGTCGGGGTGTGCCTTCATTCTTTTGCAATGGGTTGTAGGCTATATCCGTTTGTTCCGTTGGATAAACCGGAAGGAATATAAAGAATGTAATGGATTACGATGGGTGCTGTATGATATTCCTGTCCGTCCTTTTAGCTGGGGAAGGTATATCGTCATGAACAGTCAGGAGTATGAAGAATATTCTCCGGTCCGTTTGCATGAGGAGATGCATTGCCGGTATGGACATTGTTATGACAATCTGCTGATACAGTTTATCTTAATCTTTCATTGGTGGAATCCGTTGGTGTGGAAACTGAGGTATGAACTTAATGGTGTTCATGAGTATCAGGCCGATGAGGGTGTATTGAATCAAGGCATCGATGTAAAAACATATCAATTGTTATTGGTGAGGAAAGCAGTGGGTTCAAGGCTCTACTCTATGGCTTGCGGTTTTACTCACAGTTCACTTAAAAAACGTATATCTATGATGTCGAAAAAAAGAAACAGTAAGTGGGTCCGGCTGCGTGTCTTGTTAGCCGTACCTTTGGCTACAGGGGTCGTGTATGCCTTTGCAAGGCCGGAAGTGAAAGAAACGGTAGCGGATTATGGCGCAGCTTTTCAAATGAAGAATCAAGGAAAAGAAAAATCCGGATTAATGGTGAGGGATACAGCACAGCAGCGGAATACAGACAATCTGATGCTGGAGCATATTTCGTCGGGAAAGGCGTATGTGCTGGAATTGTATTGCAACCAGCGGAATCAGTTTCTTTTCGGACCTGAAAATCATGTTTTAAAGAAGAAGTTTGTTGATTATGAAACCATGACGGACGAGGCTAAGAAGCAACTGAAAGACTCTTTCGTCAAATTGTATTCTGAACAGAAAGAGGAAATGTTTCCTATCGTTGTCCGTATTGTAGCAGACCGCAATACAAAGATGGGGGCGATAACTGTCGCCAAGCAGAAATTGGTAAAAGCGTATGATGAGGTCAGACGGGAGCTTTCGAAAACTTATCCTCAAGAATTGGTGAATGAATGTTTGATTTCCCGTTTCTATTATGCTTCTCCGAAAGCATATGCGGATGTACCGGCGGGTGTGGCCGATAAGAGTGTTCTGTTGCCGGGATATGAAGTCCGATTTTTGAGAGATAATGTGATAGTAGGTGAGTTGGAGGATTTCTCTCTGGATGAACTTTCTTCGAAAATCAAGCAGTTATGTGAGGAAAATAAGGCTGAGAACCTTTCAGTTTCGCTGAAGGTACCTTCAGATGCTTCTGAAGGGGTGGTATATGATATCAAGCAGGCATTACGTGAAGGATATATGCTTAAACTGAATCTTATGAATGGTTTTTAGAATTGATTCGTGTAATAGTCTGTATTTGAAAACTTAGTTTTAAAATTTATGAAACGTTTTTCCTTTTATTTAAGTCTTATATTCGTTGTATCGGTGTTGGCTTCTTGTCAGAAGGATGGTAAAAGTATTGTTACTCCGGTATCCAGTGGTAGGCCTTATGAGGTACTGGTGGTTGCGGATGACAAATGTTGGAACAGTCCGGATAGTGCGCTTTTCCATGTACTTGATACCGATGTACCGGGATTGCCCCAACCGGAACGTTCTTTCCGGATTTCAAGAATTCGTCCGGAGTATTTTGACCGTAGTACCCGTTTGTTCCGCAACATCATTATTGTGGATATTCAGGACATCTATACGCAAACTAAATTCAAGTATATCCGTGATGTATATTCTTCTCCACAGATGATTATGACTATCCAGTCGCCGAATCAGGAAGAGTTTGCCGAATATGTATCCAAGAATGGACAGGTGATTATTGATTTCTTTACCCGTGCAGAAATGAACCGGGAAGTAAAACTGTTGGAGAAGAAGCATAATGATGTCTTGTCTGCCAAGGTACAAAGTTTGTTTGACTGTGATATCTGGATGCCGGTAGAACTGGCTTCATACAAGGTTGGCCCACAGTTCTTGTGGGCTTCCAGCAACCTGAATGATTTTTTTGTGATCTACACTTATCCGTATACCAGCAAGGGAACTTTTACAAAGGCATATTTCATAGAGAAACGAGATTCTGTGATGAAAGCCAACATTCTGGGAGCAAAAGAAGGTATGTATATGGTGACTGCTGATTCTATTTTTGTAGAAGCTCGTCACATTGCAGTACAGGGTGATTATGCATATGAAGTACGCGGTTTGTGGGAAATGGAGAACGATGCTATGGGAGGTCCTTTCGTTTCACATGTTCGTGTGGACCGTACGAACAGTCGGATTGTCGTAGTAGAAGGTTTCGTTTATAATCCGGGCAAACTGAAACGTGACCAGATTCGTAAACTGAATGCTGCCCTTTATACGTTGAAACTTCCTCAGGAGAAAAAGATGGGAGAACTTCCTGTAGACAATCAGATTTCGGAAGAAAAGGTAATGAAAGACTATTGTAAAAGTATAAATTGAATTTGAAGTCGGAATTTCCCCTGTTTGGGCGGCCAAACCTTATTTCCGGGAGAATATATAGAGATACAAAAAGCCAACTAATCCACAATACTTTGTGTGTGAGTTAGTTGGCTGACTTTATAACATTTAATGAGTAGCCTTTTTTATATCCTTAAATTTGTTTCCTTTGCCAGCTTCCTTTTTTCAGGTAAATATAGCTCAGCAGGCCGATGGCTCCGGCATATACGTGTTCGGAGAACCAGCATACGGCTACATCCATCCTAAGAATCAGGATGATGAGGACGATGAAAATCAGGTAGCAGGTCAGGGCAATCATCTCCAGCAGAAAAGCGGCCCGGGTATCACCTGTGCCCGATACGGACTGGAAGAAAATGAATCCCGCACACTGGAAGAGGTAGCTGGAGCAGAGTACCCAAAGCGTAGGGACGGCAGCATCCACTAAGTCGGGCATATCGGTGTAGATACGGAGCACATACGTGGGCAGGCAGACTATCAGCAGGATGACGGGCCAGACAATGCAGGTGCAGAGTCGTACGTGTTGCCGGATGGTCGGCATGACGTAGCGGGCTTCGCCGGCCCCAATCAGGTTGCTGACCAGAGCGCTACAGGTGGAGGCAAAAGCCGTAATGGTCATGAACGGCACGCTCGACACGTTTCGCACGATGTTGGTGATGGCCAGCGAGCGTTCGCCCAGGTGCTCGATGAAGATGAAGAACAGAAACCAGGTGCTGATGGATACCGCATTCTGTATCATGGTCCATAGCGATACGCCCATGATGCGTTTTAACTCTGTCCATTGGAAGCTCACCAGTTGGTTCAGTCCGTATTTGGTGCAATCTACTCGTCGGGTGGTGTAGATGATGAAGAAAAGCATGGACACCAGTTCTGCCAGTGAAGAGCCGATAGCCGCCCCGGCAATACCCAATGCCGGAAATCCTAATTTCCCGAATACCAGAATATAATTGAATACCACGTTCGATGTCACCATGACAATGGAGTTGAGCGTGAGGGTCTTGGTCTGGGTGGTGCCCACAAAGAAGGCCCGGAACATGATGGCCACGAACGAGAAGAAAAATCCGAACACCCGCCAGTTGATGTAGCTTACGGCGGCTTCACAGACGCGAGGAGACGCTACCACGTGCGATAAAATCCAGGGAGAGAACAGCTGGGACAGGGTGAACATGACCAGGGCCATGGCCAGCAGGAAATAAATGCCCTGGTAGAAGATGGAACCGATTTTTCGGAAATTGCTTTCCCCGTTGCGGCGGGCAATCAGAATCTGTGAACCGATGCTGAACCCGAATCCTAACATGAAGATGGCCAGGTAATATACGCCCGCAATGGCCGAGGCCCCCAGTTCCACTTCGCCTACACGTCCCATAAAAGCTGTATCGGTCATGCCGATGAGCTGTTCCATGAGCAGGCTGATTAGGATGGGGTAGGCCACCTTCCATATTTCGCGGTTGGTATATTTTGTATGCATAAAAACGAGTATTGGATGATCAGAGGAATGCGGTGCAAAGATACGACAATTCTGCACAAAAAAAGACCATCCTTTTGCAAGGACAGTCTTTTGTTTGTCTTTTTCTGAAAGAAGAATTATGCTTCAGCAGGAGCTTCAGTAGCAGCTTCTTCAGTAGGAGCAGCTTCTGCGTTGGCAGCAGCTTCAGCCTCAGCTTTTGCAGCAGCTTCAGCAGCTTTCTTTTCAGCTACCTTCTTAGCGATTTCTTCGTTTACTTTCTTTTCAGCTTCCAGACGTGCTTTAGCTTCAGCTTTCTTAGCTTCTTCTTCTTTCGCTTTCAAAGCAGCCAGACCTGACTGTTTGTTTTCTTTCCAAGCGTTGAATTTAGCTTCAGCCTGTGCTTCATCGAATGCGCCTTTAGCTACACCGCCCAGCAGGTGTTTCTTCATGTATACACCTTCACGAGACAGGATGTTGCGTACTGTGTCAGTAGGCTGTGCACCTACCAATACCCAGTGTAATGCACGTTCAAAATTCAAATCTACTGTGGCAGGATTGGTGTTCGGATTGTAAGTACCAATTTTTTCAGTAAATCTACCATCACGTGGTGCTCTTGCGTCTGCAATAACAATTGAATAGAACGCATATCCTTTGCGTCCGTTTCTTTGCAATCTGATTTTAGTTGCCATTTTTCTTAATTAGTTTTTTAATGTAAATGATTTGAATTATGCTAATAACCCGTATTAGCGGGTGCAAAGGTACAACTTTTCTTTTGTTCTACAAATAGTTGCGCCAATTATTTATTGATTTCGCGCAGCCATTTCTCGAGTTCGCCCGTCCATTGACGTTTGTAAGGGAAACTGTCGTTGTATCCCCAGCCGTGTCCTCCCACCGGATAGATGTGCAGGCTGGCAGAGACCTTGTGCTTGACGAGGGCGGTATAGTAGTTCACGCTGTTGGCCACAGGCACTACGGTGTCGTCGCTGCTGTGCAGGATGAAGGCCGGTGGGGTTTGTGGAGTAACCTGTAGTTCGTTGGAATATTTCTGTTCCAATTCTTTCGATGGATTCTTGCCTAACAAATCATCATGAGAGCCCATGTGTGTATAGCTCGGGTCCATGGTGATGACCGGATAGAACAGAATCTGGAAATCCGGGCGGGTTTCCGTATCGGTGAAATGAGTGGCAGCCGTACTGGCCAGATGTCCTCCTGCCGATGACCCCATGATACCTAATTTTTTCACGTTCCATTCCGTGGCGTGCTGCCGCATGATGCGCAGGGCTTGCTGGGCATCGCTCAGCGGCACTTCGTGATGTCCGTTGGGCATGCGGTAGCGGAGTACGGCGTAGGTAATACCTTGGCTGTTGAACCAGGCGGCCATGTCGTGACCTTCGTGTCCCATGGCCAACGTCCAATATCCTCCTCCGGGACAGGCCACGATGGCTATCCCGTTACTTTTTTCCGCCGGATAGACGGTCAGTACGGGTTCTTCCACGTAAAGCGGTCCATCTTTTACCTGTTGGGTCATTTCATTGGTGTTGGGGGCACCTTCGGGCCATATCTTGATTTCAATGCCTTTTTGGGCAAAGAGGTGGCTGGATACCAGCAGCCACCCCATAAGCAGTAGTTTTTTCATGTGTCGGATGTTATTTTTTCAGTTTCATGCTGGCCTTGACCAAGTAGGCAATCAGCAACAGGTACACAATCAGTGATACCAGTTCACTCATCGGATTGCTCAGCCATTCTTCGTGGATGAGGTTGATGTTGCAATAGCGCATGATGGCACTTACCACTCCCATCAGGGCACCTCCGGCAATGAATCCGGAAGCCAGCAGCGTACCTTTTTCACCACGTGCCGTGTTGACGGCTTCGTCTTTGCTGCGGGAAGTCACGTACCAGTTGATGGCACCACCTACCAGCAACGGGAGGTTCAGTTCCAAAGGGATGAACATACCCAGCGCGAAGGCCAGGGCGGGCACCTTGCAGAAAGTCAGTACCAATGCCAGTACGGCACCGATGCCATAGAGCAGCCACGGAGCACCCACTCCGTTCATCAGCGGGTCGATGACAGCTGCCATGGCGTTTGCCTGCGGGGCAGCCAGTTGTCCACTGGTGAATCCATACGAATCGTTCAGCACCATGATGACACCGCCTACGGTAGCTGCCGAAACCAGGGTACCGAGGAACTTCCAGCTTTCCTGCTTCTTGGGTGTGCTACCCAGCCAGTAACCGATTTTCAAGTCGGTGATGAAACCACCGGCCATGGACAGTGCGGTGCAGACCACGCCACCCATTACCAGAGAAGCGACCATACCCGTAGCTCCTTTCAATCCTACGGCCACCATGATGACGGAAGCTAAAATCAAAGTCATCAGCGTCATACCCGATACCGGGTTCGTACCGACGATGGCGATGGCATTGGCTGCCACGGTGGTGAAGAGGAAGGAGATTCCGGCTACCAGCAGGATGGCTACGATGGTATGCAGGAGGTTACCTTGCATCACGTCGAAATAGAAGAAGAGTACCACGAGCAGCAGGGTGAACAAAGAACCGAAGGCGATGATTTTCATGGACAGGTCTTTCTGTGTACGTTCCACTTTTTCTACTGTTTTCTTTCCTTTCATCTCATTGGCAGCCAGGCTGACTGCACTCTTGATGATGCCCCATGAACGTACGATACCGATGATACCTGCCATGGCGATGCCTCCGATACCGATGCTCTTGGCATATTCCTTGAAGATAAGTTCGGGCGACATGTCTTTCACGGCCATGGTGATGTCCGGGTTCCAGGCATTCAGTACCTGGTCGCCCCAGAACAGGGAGATACCCGGTACGATGACCCACCATACCACCAGCGAACCGGCACAGATGATGGCCGCATATTTCAATCCGACGATATAACCGAGTCCCAATACGGCAGCTCCCGTATTGATTTTGAATACCAGTTTGAACTTGTCGGCAATGGTTTCGCCCCATCCACAGATACGGCTTGTAAAGTTCTCGTTCCACCAGCCGAAGGTACCCACGATGAAGTCGTAAATACCGCCCACCAGTCCGGCGATGAGCAACGGTTTGGCTTGGTCGCCTCCCTTTTCACCCGATACGAGCACCTGGGTACTGGCGGTCGCTTCCGGGAAGGGATATTCGCCGTGCTTGTCTTTCACGAAATATTTGCGGAACGGAATCAGGAACAGGATGCCCAGCACGCCGCCCAGCAGGGAGCTGATGAACATCTGCATGAAGTTGACTGTCATTTCCGGATATTTTTCCTGTAGGATGTAGAGGGCCGGCAGGGTAAAGATGGCTCCTGCCACGATGACGCCCGAGCAGGCACCGATGGACTGGATCATGACGTTTTCACCCAGTGCACCTTTGCGTTTAGTGGCACTGGAGATACCCACGGCGATGATGGCGATAGGGATGGCGGCTTCGAATACCTGTCCCACTTTCAGACCCAGGTAAGCGGCGGCAGCCGAGAAGATGACGGCCATGACGAGTCCCCATGTCACAGACCAGAGGTTTACTTCAGGATACGTTTTCCCGGGCGACATGAGCGGTTCATACTTTTCCCCGGGTTTGAGCGGACGGAACGCGTTTTCGGGCAATCCCGTCGGTTTTTCTTGTGTCTCTTTCATGAATAATATTGCATTATGATTTGATTAATATTCTTTTGAGTGTCCAAAAGTAGTAAAAATCATTCATATTCATGCAAAAGACACCTTATTTTTGCGCGTTGGAAAAACGCAAGTGCGTTTCAGATAAAACGCCTTTACGTTTCAACTTAAACGCAAGTGCGTTTGAAGTAAAACGTCCTTGCGTTTGGATCAAAACGCTTTGGCGTTTGAAACGAAACACAAGGACGTTTTTTTGAACGGCTTTTGGGGCATAAAAAAACAGGAGAAACACCCCGTGGATGTCTCTCCTGAATGAGTATGAAAAACAATTGCTTTTTTAGTTGTTTGCATCAGCCGATGCCGGAGTCATGTCTCCTTCCACTACCAAGCGGGTGATTTCGTTCTTGGAGTTGGTACGAAGGGTGATGGTCTTGCGGAAATGTCCCGGAAATTTTCCGGCTCCGTTGTAAGTCACTGTCACTTCACCGCTTTCACCCGGTTTGATGGGTTCTTTCGGGTACTGGGGTACAGTACATCCGCAGGAAGCAATGGCCTGATGAATCACCAGCGGTCCGTCGCCTGTATTGGTGAATTTGAATTTGCAAGTCACTTTCGGGCTGTTTTCAGAGAAAGAGCCAAAGTTGTATGAAGTTTTTTCAAACGTAATCTGTGCCGTTCCCTGTGCGATGACGAACAGGATGTTCAGTACGCACAACAAAGTAGTAAATAAAATCTTTTTCATTTTCTTTTGTTTTAATCCTTACTCTTGACAACTGCGCAAAGATAGTGTTTTTATGCTAAAAGAGTGTGTCCGTGCAGTTTTATTAACATACTTGAAGTGTTGTTATCGGTTCACCTGCTTCACTCCTTTCACGGTTTTTATCTTCTTGATCAGCGATTCCAGCTTGGTATTGTCGTCTACTGTCACGGTCAGCATGCCGGAAAACAGTCCGTCGTGCGAGTCAATGCTGATAGACCGTAGCAGGATGTTGTTTTCCTTATTGATGATGGACGTGATGTTGGTCACGATGCCGATATCGTCATGTCCGATGATACGGAGGGTGATGGGATACTGCTTTCCCTGGCTCTTCCCGGCCCAGCGTGCTTTGACGATACGGTAGGGAAAGCGGGAGCGCATTTCCTTGGCATTCGGACAGTCGCAACGGTGAATCTTGATACCTCCGTTGATGCTTACAAATCCGAACACTTCGTCGCCGTAAATCGGGTTGCAGCATTTGGCCAGAGTGAAATCCAGTCCCTTCAGGTTCTGGTCGATGACCAGTACGTCGTCCTTGTAGTCCTTGGTATCAGTCGGCTGCTGGATGTTGAACGATTCCGCACTGCGGTAGCTGATTTCTTCGCGCTGCTCGGTCTCCTTCTTCTGCATGTCGAGGTACTTGTCGATGATGTCGTTCACATCAATCGACTCGTCGGCAATGCTCTGGTAGAAATCGGTCACGGTCTTGAAGCCCAGTTTCCGGATGAGGCGCATCAGGATGGCTTCATCGTATTCCATTTTCCGGTTCTTGAACTTCCGTTCCAGAGTTTCCTTGGCGAATTCGGTCTGTCGGGCTGCAATTTCTTTCAGTGCCTGACGTATTTTGTTGCGGGCTTTCGCCGTGGTGACGAAGGTCAGCCAGTCGCGTTTTGGCGTCTGGGTATTCGAGGTCATGATTTCCACCTGGTCGCCGCTGTTCAGCTTCTGGCGGAGCTGTACGTTCTTGCCGTTCACGCGGGCACCCGTACACCGGCATCCTAAGTTAGAGTGGATAGAGAAGGCAAAGTCGAGCACGGTGGCTCCCTGCGGCAACTTGTACAAATCGCCTTTGGGAGTGAAGACGAATACCTCGTCTTTGTATAAGTCCAGCTTGAACTGGTCCATGGCATCCAGGTCGTTGTCGGAGTTTTCCAGGGTTTCCCGGATGGAGTTCAGCCATTCGTCCAGACCGCTTTCTCCCTTGATGCCTTTGTATCGCCAGTGAGCGGCAAGACCTTTTTCAGCAATCTCATCCATACGTTCCGTACGAATCTGTACTTCTACCCATTTTCCTTCCGGTCCCATGACGGTGATGTGCAAGGACTCGTATCCGTTGCTCTTCGGCACGGAAAGCCAGTCGCGCAGACGTTTGGGGTTAGGCAGGTACATATCGGTCACGATGGAGTAGGCCTGCCAGCATTCCTGTTTCTCTTTGTCGAGCGGAGAATCAAGGATGATACGGATGGCAAACAGGTCGTACACACCTTCGAAAGGACATCCCTGCTTCTTCATTTTCTGGTAGATGGAGTGGATGGACTTGGTACGTCCCTTCATGTGGAACTTGAGTCCGGCCTCTTCCAGTTTCTTCTTGATCGGTTCGATGAATGCGTCAATGTAGCGGTCGCGCGCCTGCTTGGTGGCATTCAGTTTCTCCTTTATATAATAGTACACGTCGTGTTGCGTGTATTTCAGTGACAAATCTTCCAGTTCCGATTTCAGCTTGTACAGTCCCAGTTTGTGTGCCAGCGGCGCATACAGATAAGCCGCTTCGTTGGCCACTTCCAGTCGGGCTTCTTCGTTCGGACTGTCTTTGATTTGCCGCATCAGGTTCACACGGTCGGCTATGATGATCAGGATAACCCGCATGTCTTCAGCAAACGACAGAAGCAGGTTACGGAAGTTTTCCGATTCGATGATGGGACTCTTGGAATACAGTTCGTTGATTTTTACAAGCCCTCGGATAATGCCGGCCACGTCTTCTCCATATTCCTCTTTGACAGATTCCAGGCTGCACAAGTTGTATTTCACAGACTCATGAAGCATGATGCCCAGAATCGAAGCCCGGCGCATACCGATTTCTTCAGCCACGATAACGGCTGTCTGCATGTCTTTGATGATGGGGTTCATCTGGAAGACATTCCGCGGAATGGTTCCTTCCGACATGGCTTTTATGAGATGATTTTTTAGTTTGCGGCAGTCATCTTTTTGTAACGTGTCTTTTGACAGCAATAACAATCTTTTGTAAAGCTGTATCAGTTGTTTGTGCTCTTCCGGCGTGAAAAATTCATTGCTCTCCATAATGCCTCGTTTTGTTGTTTGTGGGTAAAGTTACTTTTTTTTCATCGATATGGTGCATTCTTACCGTATTTTTTCTATTTTTGAGCATGATTCTGAATAAAGGAAGAATATTCATTACCTAAATAAAACAATATGTTAACACACGAAGACAAAGAATTGTTGGCCAAGAAAGGCATTTCGGAAGAGAAAATTGCCGAACAGTTGGCTTGTTTTGAAAAGGGTTTTCCGTATTTGAAACTGTCAGCAGCAGCTTCTGTAGAAAACGGAGGCATCATGAAAGCTGAGGACAAAGATGTGGAACGGTATCTTGCGGCATGGGATGCTTACAAGGATGGAGATAAGAAGATTGTCAAGTTTGTGCCGGCTTCAGGGGCTGCCAGCCGTATGTTCAAGAATATGTTTGAATTCTTAGGGGCGGATTACGACAAACCGACAACGGATTTTGAGAAGAAATTCTTCGACCATATTCATGACTTTGCATTCTATAACGACTTGAATGCGGCTTGCATGGACAATACGGGCAAGAACATCGATGCTTTGTTGTCGGAACAGAACTACAAAGCCATTGTATCCAACCTGTTGGAAGCTGCCGGACTGAACTACGGTGCCCTGCCGAAGGGATTGCTCAAGTTCCACCGCTATGCCGATGGCGTGCGTACTCCGTTGGAAGAACATCTGGTAGAAGGTGCGTTGTATGCAGCCGGAAAGACAGGTGAAGTGAACGTACATTTCACAGTATCTACCGAACACCGGGCTTTGTTTGAAAAACTGGTGGCTGCCAAGGTGGGTGAATATGAGGCGAAATATGGTACAAAATTCCATATCAGTTTCTCAGAACAGAAACCGAGTACCGATACGGTAGCAGCCGATATGGACAACAAACCTTTCCGCGACAAAGACGGCAAGCTGTTGTTCCGTCCGGGTGGTCACGGGGCCTTGATTGAGAACTTGAATGATTTGGATGCCGATATCGTATTCATCAAGAACATAGACAACGTGGTGCCCGACCGTCTGAAGGCGGATACCGTAACTTACAAGAAATTGCTGGCCGGTGTACTGGTCACTTTGCAGAAGCAGGCTTTCGAATACTTGGAACTGCTGGACAGCGGCCACTACAGCCACGAACAGCTGGAAACGATTATCCGTTTCGTACAGCAGCAGTTGCGTTGCCGCAGAACCGACCTGAAAGAACTGGAAGATGCCGATTTGGTAATCTATCTGCGCAAGAAACTGAACCGTCCGATGCGTGTGTGCGGTATGGTGAAGAACGTGGGCGAACCGGGCGGTGGTCCGTTCCTGGCTTATAATCCAGATGGAACCATCTCTCTCCAGATTCTGGAAAGCTCACAGATTGATATGAACGACCCGGAAAAGAAGGCCATGTTTGAAAAGGGTACCCACTTCAATCCGGTGGATTTGGTATGCGCCATCCGCGATTACAAAGGAAACAAGTTCAACTTGCTGGAACACGTGGATAAGGCTACCGGCTTCATCTCTTACAAGTCGAAGAATGGAAAGGATTTGAAGGCCCTCGAATTGCCGGGCTTGTGGAACGGTTCTATGAGCGACTGGAACACGGTGTTCGTAGAAGTACCATTGAGCACGTTCAATCCGGTAAAGACCGTGAACGATTTGCTGCGTGAACAGCATCAGTAAACATTGATTGACCGAAAATAAGAAAGTCCGCTTGTCTGTGTAAGACGGGCGGACTTTTTTTGCTCTTTCTAGAAAACTTGAAGTTTATGGCATATTGCCTTTCTGCTGCGACAGCTTTTCCCGGTATTCTTTAGGAGAGATACCCAAGTTTCTTTTCACATATTTACCGAAGAACGACAACGTGGCGAAATTCAGTTCATTGGCGATTTCCTTGATGCTCTTTTCGGGGCGTCTCAGCAAGTATTCCACATCTTTCATGACATAGCTGGTAATCAGCTCGGATGCCGTTTGCCCGGAATTTTCCTTGCAGATGGACGACAGGTATTTGGGGGTAACAAACAGCCGGTTGGCATAGTAGCTTACGGCGCGTTCCTTGGGGTAGGACGAAACCAGCAGTTCGATGAAAGCATTGAACAAGTTGTTGGAGGAGCTGAAACTGGTGGGCTGCAGCTGGATGTATTTTTCCATGGCATCCTGAAACTCGTAGATGAAGGCTTGTAGAAGCGAGTTGATAAGCTCTCTCTGGTGGCGATGGGGAGCTCCAGTCAGTTTGGAGTGCAGCAGATTGTAATATTGATAGAAAAGTTGGCTCTCTTCTTCGTTGAGCGACATAATGGGATGCTGTTCCAGGAATAACCGGGAATACCAGCTGCTTGGACAGGAAGACATGACGAATACGCGTTTGGCATATTCCGGAGAGAGGAGGAAGCCGTAACATTCAAAGTCTTCTTCCGTAGTGCCATGTTTGAGCAGGGTTTGCGGATGGCAAATCAGCAATTCGTTGGGCCCGATGTCGTGAATCTGGTCGTTAATGGATAAGGAGGAATGTCCTTTCACGCACAGAATGGCGAGGAAGAAATCGGTCCTGACACAGGTGTGGGTGAAATCATCCAGTTTATTTGTCAAGTTCAGTAGGATAATCTGTTCGTCCTTATAGGCCACTACCTCTTCCATAATCTCGGTACTGGACATTCTGATGAGTTCTATTTCTTTCTCCATAAATATATTCACTCTGGTTTTTCGGATGCAAATGAACTGAATGTTTTCCAATTATCGGTGTTCTATTTTTCCTGATGAGTATTCTGTTTGGGAAATTGTGCCATGTGCGGGAAAAATGGAACACTTCCAAGGTGATATATATGCCACTTATTCTGTGTAATGCCTTTTTCTTTGCGCTCACAAATCGTAGACATACTAAATAGGATAAGATTTATGAAAGAATTGCATTGGATGGCCATAGGCTCATTGGTGGTCTTGATGTCAGGATGCGGAAGCAAAGAGCAGGCTTCGCAGCAGGTGGAACCTGTAAAGGTAAAAGTCATGACCGTAGCGTCATCAGTTCGGAATGAAACCGTCCGTTTTTCGGGTACGGTACAAGAGGAAAACGGGAGCGCGTTGAGTTTTCCGCTGATGGGAAGAGTGAAGTCGGTACAGGTGGATTTAGGAAGCCGGGTGCGGCAGGGACAGTTGCTGGCTACTTTGGACGAAACGTCCGTAGAAAGCACGTATCAGGCGGCAAAGGCGGCCTTGAAGCAGGCGGAAGATGCCTACCGGCGTATGAAGGAGCTGCATGAAAAAGGAAGTCTGGCCGACATGAAGTGGGTGGAAGTGCAGAGCAAGTTGCAGCAGGCCCAGTCCATGGAGGCAGTGGCCCGGAAGAACCTGACAGACTGTCGGCTGGTGGCTCCGTTTGCCGGGGTGATTGCCGAAAAGAACTTGGAAGTAGGGCAGAATGTAGTTCCCGGGGTACAGGTTATGAAGCTGGTGTCCGACGACCGTCTGAAAGTACGGATTGCCGTGCCGGAAACAGAAATCATGCACGTGACGAAAGGTCAGAAAGCAGTGATAGAGGCTCCGGTGCTGAACGGCAGACAGGCAGAAGGGGTGGTGATGGAGAAAGGTATCCAGGCCAATCCGCTGTCACGGTCGTACGAGGTGCACATCGGTATTCAGACGCCGCACACAGGCTTGCTTCCCGGTATGGTGACGGAGGTATGGCTGCAGGATGCCGACAAGAGTCAGACCTGTGTACTTCCTGCCAGCGTGATTCAACTGGATGAAAGCAACCGCTATTTCGTGTGGGTGAAGGGGGCAGACGGCAAAGCCTCCAAGCGCGTGGTGACGTGTGGCAAGTTCACGGCAAGCGGAGTAACGGTGGTGGCCGGATTGAGTGAAGGAGAGGAAGTGATTGTGGAAGGCCAGCAGAAGGTGTGTGAAGGTACGCCGTTGGCCATATAAAAATAGGTAAAACACATGGAAAAGAAACGGAACATAGTAGAGTGGGCCATGCATTATCGCCAGATTGTGATACTGGTGACATGCTGCCTAGTGGCATTCGGTATATACAGTCTGCCGCAGATGCAGAAAAATGAGTTCCCGGATTTTACCATACGGCAGGGAATGGTGATTGCCGTGGCTCCCGGGAACACGGTCAATGAGATGGTGGAACAGGTGACGAAGCCATTGGAAAACTATATCTTTACCTACAAGGAGGTGAAGAAGGAAAAGACTTTTTCGACCACTCGCGACGGAATTGTCTTTGTGCAGGTGGAACTGAACGACGACCTGAACAACAAGGATGAGTTCTGGAGCAAGTTCAAGCACGGAGTGGCTGCGTTCAAGTCGGAGCTGCCGCCGAATGTGCTGGCCGTGCAGGTGATGGATGATTTCGGCGATACCTCGGCGTTGCTGATTACCATGGAGAGCAAGGACAAGACCTATCGGGAATTGTCGGATTACATGGACGAACTGGAAAACCGCTTGCGCCGTATCCCCAGTGTGGGCCGTTTGAGTGTGAGCGGAGAAAGGCAGGAGCAGATTTCCATTTACCTGGATCCCGAACGTCTGTCACATTACGGGCTGAACGAACAGCTCATCGCCGGACAGTTGTTCGCCAAGGGCTTTGTGACCACCGGCGGACGCATACAGACTCCTGAGTATGTCTTGCCGGTACACGTGGAGAAGACGTTCAACACGCTCTACGACGTGCAGCAGCAGATTGTGTACAGTGATCCCTCGGGCAATGTGGTACGCCTGCAGGATGTGGCCCGCGTGGTAAAGGAATACCCTCATGCCGACAGTTACATCAAGAACAACGGCACGAAATGCATCTTGCTGAGTGTGGAAATGAAAAAAGGCAAGAACATCGTGCAGATGGGCGATGACATTAACCAGGTGCTGGAAGAGTTCAAGAAAGAACTGCCTTCGGAAGTTAATATGTACCGCATTACGGACCAGGCGCAGGTAGTGGGCGACAGTGTCTATGACTTTTTGCGTGAGCTGGTCATTGCCATTGTGGCCGTGGTGATTGTGGTGATGCTGCTGTTGCCGCTACGGGTAGCACTGGTGGCTGCTTCCACCATTCCGATTACCATCTTTATTTCGTTGGGGCTTTTTTATGCCTTTGGCATCGAACTGAACACCGTGACGCTGGCGGCCCTGATTGTGACCTTGGGAATGATTGTGGACAATTCCATCGTCATTATCGACAGCTACCTGGAGAAAATCGGAGAGGGGATGTCGCGCTGGCATGCATCCATTTACAGTGCCACGCATTTCTTCAAATCCATCTTCTCGGCTACGCTGGCCATCAGTATCACGTTCTTCCCCTTCCTGATTGTGATTCCGGGCATGATACACGACTTCCTGCTGAGCTTCCCTTGGTCCATTACGCTGATTCTGAGCATCTCCCTGCTGGTAGCCATGCTGCTGGTACCGTTCATGCAGTTCTGGTTCATCCGGAAGCCGGTGCCTTCGCACAAAAAGGGATTCTCGTTCATGGAGTTTCTGCAGACCTATTACAATAAACTATTGGACAAATGTTTTGCCCATCCTTATATCACCCTGATGGGAGGAGTGGCTTCCGTCGTGATAGGTATCTTCCTGATGGGACAGTTGCCACAGAAACTGATGCCGGCGGCCGACCGTAACCAGTTTGCCGTAGAGATTTATCTGCCTACAGGAACGGCGGTGGAAAAGACCGCCTGGGCGGCCGATACGATGGAACAAGTGTTCCGCAAGGACCCGAGAGTGGTCTCCGTCACTTCGTTTGTGGGCTGTTCTTCGCCCCGTTTCCATACGGCATACGCCCCTCAGTTAGGAGGAACCAACTATGCCCAGTTGATTGTGAACACCAAGGGCAACAAGGAAACCGAGGAACTGCTGGATGAGTATTCCCCGCGCTACACCGATGCCTTCCCTGATGTGCGGGTAAGGTTCAAGCAAATTAGTTTCAGTCAGGCAGTTTATCCGATTGAACTCCGCTTGAGTGGCGAGAACCTGGATTCATTGAAAACCGTAGCCGGAAAATACCTGAGTCTGTTGCGCCAGATGCCGGAAATACGGCTGGCACAGACTAACTTCAGTGAACCGCAGACTTCGGCCAAGGTGGTGCTGAAAGAAGATGAGGCTTCGCGTCTGGGCATCCAGAACGCCCAGCTGGAAACCACGCTGGCCATGCGCTACGGCGACGGGTTAAAAGTGGCCTACGTGTGGGAAGGCGATTATGACATTCCGGTAGCCCTGAAAAGTGAGAAAGCCGACTGTGCCGGTTTCTCCGACCTGGAAAACGAACTGATTCCGGTGTTGGGAGGTACGCAGGTGCCTTTGCGTCAGGTGGCAGAAGTCGTGCCCTCTGTGAAAGACGGGCAGCTGGTCCGTCGGAACGGAGTCTATACGATTACGGTGATGGCCGATGTGCGCCGGGATGTGAATGTGGCTTCCCTGACCCGCGTCATCAAGGAAAAACTGGCCTCCATTCCTTTGCCGGAGAAAGTGACACTGACTTACGGGGGTGACGACGAGCAGGACAACGAGAATCTTCCTCCCATCATGGGAGCGCTGGCCATTGCCGCCTTCATCATCTTCTTCATCCTGCTGGCCCATTTCCGGCGCATCAGCATTGCCCTGCTGATTTTTGCCAGTATGACGCTCTGTCTTTTCGGAACGGCTGTGGGTGTGCTGATTCAGGGGGTAGACTTTGGTGTGACTTGTACGCTGGGTATCATCAGCCTGATGGGTATCATTGTACGTAACGGCATTATCATGATTGACTATGCCGAAGAGTTGCGGGCTACGGAGAAACTCTGTGTGCGCGATGCCATCTACCATTCGGCCCGCCGCCGTATGCGGCCTATCTTCCTGACTTCGGCTGCGGCTTCCATGGGAGTCATCCCGATGATATTGGGCAAGAGCGGACTTTGGATGCCGATGGGTACGGTGATTTGCTACGGTACGTTGATTACCATGCTCTTCCTGCTGACAGTGCTTCCGGTGGCTTATCTGGTGATATTCAGAGGAAGTACTCGGAAACGTGCCCGGTTGGAGGCTTTGGAAAATGCCTGACGGGTGATTAGGAATCAAGATAAAGAAGAATCATTATGAAAACGAATCGAAACAGAATCATAGCTTTTCTATTGATAGGTGGGGCGTGTGTGAATCTGGCCTTCGGGCAGAAAGCCTACACCCTGGATGAATGTATTCAGGCTGCCTTGACAAACAATGTGAAGATGAAGAATGCCCGTAACGAACTGGAAATGGCCCGACAGGACAAGAAGAAGGCGTTTACCAATTATTTCCCGAGTGTCATGGCGGCGGGTACCGGCTTTATGGCGGATAAAGGACTGATGCAGATGGATCTGGCTCCGGATATGCACATGTCCATGCTCAAGAACGGAATAGCGGGAGGAGTGAGTGCCTCCCTGCCGCTCTTTACCGGCGGACAGATTGTCAACGGGAACCAGTTGGCCAAGGTGGGGGTAGAGGTGAAACGCCTGCAGCAGAACTTGTCCGACAACGAGGTGACGCTGACCACGGAACAGTATTTCTGGCGGGTGGTCACTCTGCAGGAGAAACTCAAGACTTTGGGCAAGGTGGAAACGCAACTGGAGCGTATCTTGCGCGATGTGGAGGCCTCGGTGGAGGCAGGCGTGGTGACACGCAACGATTTGTTGCAGGTGCAGCTTCGCCGGAACGAGACCAAGAGCAGCCGCCTGCAACTGGAGAACGCTTTGTCCATTTCGCGGAACATGCTGGCGCAATATACGGGCCTTGGCTCCGATTCCTTGGCGGTGGCCTTTTCCGTCGACGACCAGCTGCCTTCCCGTCCGGATAGTCTTTACTGCGACCCGGAGTCAGCTTTGGGACTGACCAGTGAATATGCGCTGTTGCAACAGAATGTGAAGGCCAGCCGTCTGCAATACAAGATGGAGTTGGGCAAGAATCTGCCTACGGTGGCCATTGGCGGAGGGTATGTGTATCATAACTTCTTGCCGGAAGACCAGCGCTTCTGGGTGGGGTTTGCCACGGTGACCGTTCCTCTGACCGGATGGTGGGGAGGCAGTCATGCACTCAAGAAGGAGAAACTCCAGGTGAAGAATACAGAAAACCAGTTGGCCGACCAGGGAGAACTACTGGTTATCCGCATGAAAAATGCGTGGAACGGGGTGAATGAGGCCTACGAACAGATGAAGATTGCCCGTCTGTCCATTGAACAGGCCACGGAGAACCTGCGTTTGAACACCGATTATTACAAGTCGGGCACCTGTACGATGAGTGATTTGCTCGATGCGCAGACCTTGTTTCAGCAAAGCTGTGACAAATACGTGGAAAGTTACACGGATTATGAATTGAAAAAACGGGAATATCTGCAAGTCACGGGGCGCCGTTGATTGTTTTTTCTTGGTGCGAAAGGCCGTCTGGAAGTACTTCTGGCGGCCTTTTCTTATAAAATATTGCATATTAATTGCATATTAATTTAAAATGGCTTACCTTTGCACCGTGATTCAGAACCTGAGGGAGCGGATGGGACCGCTTGCTTGCGAAGAGGTTCGTCACATAAAATAAAAAATCCCTTTGAGAAGAAAGACTGCCTTCGAGGTCTTTTTTATGTTTCCCATGAGGGAAACGTACGTTTTCCTATCGGGAAACTTATGTCTCTGGGAGCGGAAACGTATGTTTTCGGGCTGAGAAACATAGAAGATGGGCAGGAGTTTTTTCTTATATATAGGGAGAGTTTGGAGAATAATAAAAGAGTAAAGTATGAAAGTGTACGGAGCACATAAGGTCATTCAGCGGAAAGCGGGTACGGCGATGTACCGGCTATGCCTTTCACGTGCACATTGGTTCAGCGGATTCCTTCACGAAAGTTTGTAAGACAGGAAGTGGCGTCTTCCTGACGTGTGGTAGAAATTGCTTATAAACTTTTAATTTCGAATTTGTTATGTGGAGTATTATATTGACTGTCCTGGCAGGGGTTCTGTTGGGATATGTCCTTCGTACGTGTGATTTTTTGAAGAAAGTGAATCAAACCATTTCGGTCACCATTTGTCTGATGTTGTTTGTGTTGGGACTTTCCGTGGGCTATAACCCGTTGATTGTGAAGAATCTGGGCTCGTTCGGCGGACAGGCCTTGCTGCTCAGTGTGGCCGGCATTACGGGAAGCGTGCTGCTGGCACGGCTGGTGTATCTGTGGTTTTTCAAGGAAGGAGGTGAGAAATGAAAGGAAGTCTGTTGGTACTGTCCATGTTCTTCATGGGCTGTCTGTTAGGTTACGTGTGGAATGTGTCTGGTTGGGAAATGGGAGACATGCATCATCTGTCCCTGTATATCCTGTATGCCCTGATGTTTCAGGTAGGTGTCAGCATTGGAGGAGGTGAAGATTTCAAGGCGCTGATCCACGGTTTCCGGTGGAAGATGCTGCTGATTCCCTTGGCTACGATTGGGGGAACCCTGTTGTTCTCCGCCTTGGTCAGTGTGCTGCTGACCCGCTGGAGTGTGTTCGACTGCATGGCCATCGGTAGCGGGCTGGGATATTACTCCCTGGCCTCCATTCTGATTGTGGAGCTGAAGGCCCCGGTCATCGGGACACAGTTGGCCACGGAACTGGCTACCATTGCCCTTTTGACGAATGTCATCCGTGAACTCGTGGCGCTGGTGGGAGCCCCGCTGATTTGCAAGTATTTCGGGAAACTGGCCCCCATTTCGGTCGCCGGGGTGACCTCTGTCGATGTGGCCCTGCCCTCCATTATCCGGGTATCCGGTAAAGACGTGGTGCCGATAGCCATTTTCCACGGCATCCTGGTGGATATGTCCGTTCCGTTCTTCATCTCTTTGTTCTGCAAGCTGTAAGAATCTGATTCTTGCCCGCCGCGCAAAGAGATGAACAGAACGGGGCAGCCCGCTTAGATGTCCAGCCCCATGATGTAATCGTTCATATAATATCCGTTGCCGATGGGGAAGTCACCTTCGCGCACCTTCTTCATGCCCATGTGCTCATAAAATCCCAGTGCCGGATTGTGGCGGTTCACGTTCAGTTCCATCCGGCAAGGTTCCGGATGAAGTTCCTTGATGCTTTTGATGGCCTGCTCGAACAGTTGCCGTCCGAGTTTGTATTTCTGGAAGTAGGGGAGCACATAAATCTTCTGCAGGTGAAAGAGGTCGGGCCCTTCCTGCTTGATGGATACGTAGCCGGCCGGTTCGCACTCCTCGTAGGCGAGGTAGTAAATGTGGTGCTCTTTCTCCATCTGGTTCTTCAGGCTTTCGGCGGAATACATCCACTCCATCATGTAATCAATTTGTTCCGGGGTCAGAATCTTCTGGTAAGTGACCGGAAAGGTCTGCTTGGCCAGTGCCCGGATAATCTCAATGTCTTCGATTGTCGCTTTTCTGATATTAAACATAGGCGTTTTGTTATAAATAAGTGTGTTTTCTACAAAAGTACTTTTTCTTTCGATTGCTTTGCTTTTATGGAGATAGAATCTTGTTAAATGTTCTAAAATTATAATACCTTGCAATACATAGTATATAGATAAAGCCTATATTTGTGTCATACAAGATAAATGAGATGAAATGAATGTAGACAATGTAAAATCACAGATGCGCAAAGGGATGTTGGAATACTGCATCCTGCTGCTGTTGCACCGGGAGTCTGCCTATTCTTCCGACATCATCCAGAAGCTGAAGGAGGCCCGGCTGATTGTGGTGGAAGGCACGCTCTATCCGTTGCTGACCCGCCTGAAGAACGACGGACTCCTGTCGTACGAGTGGGTGGAATCTACCCAGGGACCTCCCCGCAAGTATTACGGACTGACTCCGGAAGGAGAGAATTTCCTGAAAGAACTGGAAAGTGCCTGGGACGGACTTTCCGACACGGTAAACCATTTAAGACAGAACATTTAAAACCTGCATGACATGAAAAAGACACTGACTGTAAATTTAGGAGGCACCGTATATCACATCGATGAGGATGCCTATATCCTGCTGGATAATTATTTGAATAACCTCCGTTATCATTTCCGCAAGGAAGAAGGGGCGGATGAGATTGTGCGCGACATGGAAGCCCGCATCGCCGAACTGTTTGACGAAGCCTTGCGCGGCGGCTTGCAGGTGATTACGATAAAAGAGGTGGAAGAGGTCATTGCCCGTATGGGCAAGCCCGAAGAACTGAATGACGGGGAGGAGGAAAACGCATCCGCCTCGGGCGAGAAGGCTTATGACAGTGAATCGACGGGAACCAGCCGTCGTTTGTTCCGTAACCCGGATGACCGTGTTTTGGGTGGAGTTGTATCCGGTCTTGCAGCCTATTTCGGCTGGGACGTGACCTGGACCCGTATCGTCTTTATTTTGGCCGGTTTCCTGATTCATGGACTGATTCTGGCTTATCTGCTGGCTTGGATTATCATTCCGCTGGCACAAACGGCTACGGAGAAATTGCAGATGCGGGGGGAGCCCATCAATGTGGAGAACATCGGCCGGACGGTGACCGACGGTTTTGAGAAAGTGAACGACTACGTACATTCCGAGAAGCCCCGTTCGGCTTTGCATAAATTGGGAAACGGGGTGGTAGCTGTGTTCGGTTTCTTGCTGAAACTGTGTCTGGTGTTGTTGCTGATTTGCTGCGCGCCTTTCCTGCTGGTCGGTTTGGTAGTACTGTTTGCCTTGCTGATGGCTGCCACGGGGGTGATTGTCAACCTGCCTACCTTTATATATAATATCATACCTTGGGTAGACTGGAGCAGTGTGCATACCATTCCAGGTGTGATTGTCGGATTGACCGTGTGCGGACTACTGGTAGTGGGTATCCCTATTGCCGGACTGATTCAGGCCGTCATGCAGTCGTTCGGAAGCTGGAAGCCCATGGGTACCTCCGCTAAAGTGGTGCTGGTGCTGTTGTGGATGGTGGCCCTGGCCATAGGAATCGTGTTGATTTTTCAAGTGCCTTTCCTGATGGAACCCCTTCTGAGTACTCCTCTTTGGGGAGAGTTCCTCTGATTTTGTCAGTCTCCATCGTGTGTCTGGAGACAAGAATGTCACATAAAACAGCCAAAATGGCAGTCCGTGTCAGAAAAAAATGCTGGCACGGACTTTTTTTTCTTCTGGCATGACATTTGTCTTTTATAGGGCGTAACGCTTCGGCGCTACAGAATTAACTGATTAGAAAATAATAAAAAATAGATACAATTATGGGAAAGATTATTGGTATTGACTTAGGAACAACAAACTCATGTGTTGCAGTATTTGAAGGTAACGAACCGGTGGTAATTGCCAACAGCGAAGGTAAACGTACCACTCCTTCAGTTGTAGGTTTCGTTGACGGTGGCGAACGTAAGGTAGGTGATCCTGCTAAACGTCAGGCTATCACAAACCCGAAACGTACGGTATATTCTATCAAACGTTTCATGGGTGAAACTTACGATCAGGTTCAGAAAGAAATTGCTCGTGTACCTTACTCAGTAGTAAGAGGCGACAACAACACTCCGCGTGTAGATATTGACGGACGTCTGTACACTCCGCAGGAAATCTCAGCCATGATTCTGCAGAAGATGAAGAAGACTGCTGAAGATTACCTGGGTCAGGAAGTTACTGAAGCTGTCATCACCGTTCCGGCATACTTCTCAGACTCTCAGCGTCAGGCCACTAAGGAAGCTGGTCAGATTGCCGGTCTGGATGTAAAACGTATCGTGAACGAACCGACTGCAGCTGCATTGGCTTACGGTGTGGACAAGTCTAACAAAGATATGAAGGTAGCCGTATTCGACCTTGGTGGTGGTACATTCGATATCTCTATCCTGGAATTCGGTGGTGGCGTATTCGAAGTATTGTCAACTAACGGTGATACTCACCTGGGTGGTGATGACTTCGACCAAGTAATCATCGACTGGTTGGTTCAGGAATTCAAGAACGACGAAGGTGCCGACTTGACTACTGATCCGATGGCTATGCAACGTTTGAAGGAAGCTGCTGAAAAGGCAAAGATTGAATTGTCTTCTTCAACTTCTACTGAAATCAACTTGCCGTACATCATGCCGGTTGCCGGTGTGCCTAAACACTTGGTTAAGACATTGACTCGTGCAAAATTCGAAGCTTTGGCTCACAACTTGATTCAGGCTTGTCTGGAACCTTGTAAGAAAGCCATGAGCGATGCTGGTCTGAACAACGCAGATATCGATGAAGTTATCTTGGTAGGTGGTTCTTCACGTATCCCGGCTGTACAGAAACTGGTTGAAGACTTCTTCGGCAAAGTTCCTTCTAAGGGTGTAAATCCGGATGAAGTAGTAGCCGTAGGTGCTTGTATCCAGGGTGCCGTTTTGAACAAGGAAGCCGGTGTAGGTAACATCGTATTGCTGGATGTTACTCCGTTGACGTTGGGTATTGAAACAATGGGTGGAGTAATGACGAAGTTGATCGATGCCAACACGACTATTCCGTGCAAGAAGAGTGAAGTCTTCTCTACTGCCGCTGATAACCAGACGGAAGTTACCATCCACGTATTGCAGGGTGAACGTCCGATGGCTGCTCAGAACAAGTCAATCGGTCAGTTCAACTTGACAGGTATCGCTCCGGCTCGTCGTGGTGTGCCTCAGATTGAAGTTACTTTCGATATCGATGCCAACGGTATCTTGAAGGTATCTGCTAAGGATAAGGCAACTGGTAAGGAACAGGCCATCCGTATCGAAGCTTCATCTGGTTTGAGCAAGGAAGAAATCGACCGTATGAAGGCTGAAGCTGAAGCTAACGCAGAAGCTGATAAGAAGGAAAAGGAACGTATCGACAAGTTGAACCAGGCAGATAGCTTGATCTTTACTACTGAAAATCAGTTGAAAGATCTTGGCGATAAGATTCCGGCTGACAAGAAAGCTCCTATCGAAGCTGCTCTCCAGAAACTGAAAGACGCTCACAAGGCTCAGGATTTGGCTGGTATCGATGCAGCAAGCGCTGAATTGCAGACCGCTTTCCAGGCTGCAAGTGCAGAAATGTACGCTCAGACTGGTGCACAGGGTGGTGCTCAGGCAGGTCCTAATGCAGGTCAGGCAAACAACAGTCAGAGTTCAAACAGCAAGAACAATGACAATGTACAGGATGCTGACTTCGAGGAAGTGAAGTAAGTATCGGTAAATAAACGATATATCCATAAGAAAAGGTGTGGAACCCAAGTGGTTCCACGCCTTTTTGTTTTTTTATTAGAGGCATCTATACACTTTATTATGGATTTTATTCCATAAACAATGTGACATCATGTCCTAAGTACTGTTCTTTTTCCTCTGGGCCAATGATGAAAAACGTAGCTTCTATTCTATCATTCCGTAAGTAACCGATGAAGCTAAGTATATAACTGTCGGTAGTTTCATTGGGTTTCAGTCTTTTTCCATAAGGATTTTTTATGACGATGGTGTCATTATTCATTTCATATTTTGATTTTCCTTTCAAAAGATATAACGTATTTTTGCTTTGGAAAGAAACTGAATCACTGCTTGTAAAGGTGAAGGAAAGACTCTGAGTACTAAAAGTTTTCCCTATAAGCCTCGTTGAGTTTTGTGTACTTTGATTTTCTGGTAAATCCTTAGAACAAGAAAAAATAAATGCACACAATGAAATAATTAATAGAGATTTTTTCATAATGTTCAGGTTGGTAAAAAATATGGTTCTTTATAGCACTGGATTCTTGGTGATTTAAGGAGCTTATTATTTTATGGTAACAAAAGAATAGACAGAATGGTTCATTTGCGAATTCATAAATGAATAAATGTTTATAATTGGGTTTATGATTTTAATAAAAAAACTGTCTTAAAGTGAACCGCATCTCCAAAGTTTTGTATCTAACTTTTTGGGGGTAATTCACTTTGAGACAGCCTTACTTTTTTAGGATAGGATTAATGTTGCTTGTAATTATATACCTTCAAGTTGTTGATGCGACTGGAGAATTTTCCTGCCTGTTCCAATGGAAATACCAAAGTGCATGAGCGGTACATCTTGTCCTTTCCACCTTCATTATAGTATAAAGTCTGCTTGTCCAGTTCTTCTACCAGCTTTCCGTTTACGTAGAGACGGGTAGACTGATTGTCGCCTTCAATGGCCAAGTTTGCTTTACCCGGTTTTACCCGATAGTCGAAAGTATAGAGGTAACCGTCGCGGGCATAACCTAACATACCGCTGAGTGGGTCTGACAGATAAAATACAGCATCGCGTGAACGGAACAGCTCGGTACCTTTAGTTTCATTGGTCCCTTCGATGTCAAAGCTTACGGTGTAATCATAGCCTATTTCGCGGTGTGGAGTCTTCATGTTCGGATATACAACATCTGTTTCATAAACCAGTTCTTTTCCGTTTCCGATACGCCCCAGAATATTCACTCCCGGAGCCTCGCTCAAAGTGATGCGTTTCTGGTTGAATTCAGTATAAGGCAGTTTGGTCTCCTTGCCGGTCCACATCTTTACCGCCATGGTCTGCATAGCCGGGAACGCGCGGTGGTGTACATCCTGCATGGAGATGCCGTTACCCACATGGTCGTTCCATAAGGCAAACATACCGCCTAAAATGGCCGGATCCTTATCGTCAAACACCTCATCGCCCACTATGGCTGGAGTCCAGTTCTCATACAGATACTGGCAGTTCAGATAGTCGTTGTAATAGCCTGCCTGAGGCACGATATAAACCAGTCCGTTAGGAATATTAATGATTTTATAGCCCAGCTTCTTCATCTCGTGTGGCTTTGAGAAGGCATTGTGCCAGACGTTTAGAATCACGTTGCTCGCCTTCACCGGAGTGTCACCCTGCGCATGTGTCAGGGCACCCCAGGCACATGCCTGCTTACCGTACTTCTCCACATATTTAATGTAATGGTCGGTGAAGGCGCGGAATTGCTCTACTACTTTCTTGTCCTTGTTGGAGTATTCGTCGGTACCGATATTTACCCGCTTGCCGCGGAACACCGGATTATCGCCTTCGAGATATTCCTTGAACAGTCCGTCCATAAATTTATAAGTCTCCGGATTGCCCAGGTCCAGATGGTCCATGCCATAAGTCTGGCTCCCAATTTCAGGCTTATAGTGTATGAAAGCCAGGGAATGAGCTGGAGCATCAATTTCCGGAATGATTTCTACATAGTTGTTCTCGGCCAGTTTCTGTAGGTCGATGAACTCCTGCTTGGTGTAGTAACCGTCCTCGGCGGTCAGGCCCGGATAGGTGTCGCACTCCAGACGGAAGGCGGCATAGGTCTTGTTCCAGTTATTTTCGAAATACTGCTTGAAACCATTGTCGTTCAGGTGAAGCTGGAAGATGTTCATCTTATAGTAAGCCATGAACTTCACATAATCGCGCAGAAAGTCGATGGTAAAGAACTTACGTGCACAGTCGAACATGAAGCCGCGCACGGCATAGCTCGGGAAGTCGCGTATACTGCCCTTGACCAGACTGCGGGTGTCTGACTGCTCTGTCATCTGCAACAGGGTGCGGGTGGCCCAGAAAGCACCCGAAGTCTCTGGGGTGGAAATCAGTACGCGGTCGGTGATCCGGATGTCATAGCCTTCCTTTGGTATCTTGCGATCGGCCTTGAGCTGGAACACAAAGTCACCGGCTGCGGGCTTACCGACTGATACCGGCATGCGTACTCCGAACATCTCCTCATAGTCGGCTGCAAAGGCCTCGGCTACACGGAGCAGCTCCGCCTCGCCCGAGATACATACAATTCTGGAAGCCGCCGTGGGTACAAACTGTCCGTCGCCACCTTTCCATTCCTTCAGTTCCGGAATGACGAAAGGCTTAGTGTTCTGTGCCCATACGGCACCCGACAGGCAGAACACACTGCATGCCAGCAAAACGATTCTTTTGATTTTTCTCATAATAGTATTTACAATCGTAGAATTAGTATATAAATAGTTTATAGAGTTTCTGATAAAGATTTTCAAACCCTTTCACAAAGAGCCGTACCGAGTTTCCTTCGGGCTCAATCAACACCTTGGTCGGGGATGCCGGACAAGGCATGGCGCTTCAATCCATTTCTGTCTGTATGGAGAAGAATGAGGGTAATAATAGAAAAAGCACAGATGCTTTCATACTTTTCATGCAGGAGCCGGAGATTACAGCATCTGTACTGAACTGAATATGAAAGACTTGTTTTTATTCTCCCAATCTGAAATCTTTTACATAATCAGTAGTCAGCTGTAAATTCTCAAAGGTTGAGATACATTCGTCCGATTGAGGAGCCTGGCTGCAGATACCCAGATAAATTTTATCTCCGTATTCGTTTTTATAGAGACGGACCATCTGCCATGTCTTGCCGTCCAACGAATAGTAATTGGCTATGGTTTGCGTGTCGGATGATATTTTAAAATAAATGGATTCTGTATCCTTATTTACCACTTCATGGTTGTTGTCATCGGAGGTGCCGATGGTACGCACACTTACCACCCGGTGCGTTCCTCTTTCATCCTGTTCGAAACACAGTTTCTGCCACAGCGTGTCATTGGCATACGCAAAGAGTACGGCCGCATTGTAGGTCCCTTCCGGAGTGAATCCCGTTTTGACCTTGGCAGAATAGGTAAAAGGTTTTTTGTTGTCTATTTCCATGAAAAGGATGGCGGCATCATCTTGAGATATTTTTCCGTTAGGGTCACAGAAAAAATCTGCTTGAGGTTTGGCGCGGAAGGTAACAATTCCTGCCGAATCGCTCACTTGCTTTTCGGCTCCGTTAAGCGATTTGGTAAAATGAAGGCCATTTAAAGAAACATTACAGTCTGTGAGTCTGGAACTTTTTGTAATTGGTTCGGTTTTGTCTGCTGTTGGATGAGAGCAAGCGGCTGCCATCATTGCAGCCATAGCTAAAAAAAGATATTTTTTCATGGTACTTGTTTATATTAAAAGTTTATGATTCATTCAATCTGAGAAAGGGCTTTCTATTTTCAAAGTCGTTATTTAGGCACATGTTTATTTTATGCTGAGACTTATACTGGAAAACCGACTTTATCTTTCTCGGTGATTTTTCTTAATACACGGCAAGGATTTCCGGCGGCCACGACCCCTGAAGGTATATCATGAGTCACGACACTTCCAGCACCAATCACGGTATCATCGCCGATCGTAATGCCACTGAGGAGTATGCTGCCGCCTCCAATCCAGACTCGGTTTCCTATCGTAATAGGTTCCGGAACTAAGGCACCGGCTATCCGTTCAGCCGGATTGAGTGAATGATTGGCCGAGTATGCACTTACATTTGGTCCTAATAACGTGTGATTACCTATTGTAATCTGTCCGCAATCGAGCAGTGTACATCCGAAATTAATATAGACATCGTTCCCAATCGTGATGTTTTTGCCGAACTCGCAGGTAAAGTCAGGCTCCAGCCAAACGCGTTCACCCACTTTCTTGAAGAGTTGCCGCATGATTTCCTGACGACGTTCAATTTCGTGGTCTTCAGTACGGTTAAATTCTTTAAATAGTTTTTTGGCTTTCACTCTTCGTTCAAACAAATCGGCATCAAAGTCATTGCAGATTTGATGTGCCTGCATTTTATCCCATTCTGTCATTTTTGTTTTGATAGGTTTTATTTAAATAAGTAATCAAAAGTGTTCTTATATCCGTATAAATATATGGAAGAGATGCGGATGTCGCCATCGCGTCAATATGTAGATGGTGAAACCTTTCGCCTTCTGGGCAATGTTTGGGCCGTTTGCTTAATCAATCAATCCCAACCTTTTTGCTTTATGGCATGCTTCGGTGGTGTTATTCACTTGCAGTTTGGCTATGATATTCTGCCGGTGACGGTCTACCGTATGTTTGCTGATTTCCAGTTTGTCTGCAATCATTTTACTGGATTTTCCATTTTGTATCATTTGCAATATGATTTTTTCCCGGTCAGAAAGCAGTTGATTCTCATCCGTGAGAAGAATTTTTTTCTCGCCCGTCATCGTATTTATCAGATAAGCTGCTTCGCTGTCTTCGGATGTCAGATTGTACAGGCAGAGAGAATAACTTATTCCCTGCTGTCCGTTGCCTGAGAAATAGAAGATACGATGCTTCCAATAGTGGTATTCACCCTCCTTGTCACACATTCTCATGGTATTCTCAAGATACCAGGAAAATATATCTTTCGAATGAGAGGAAGCTATCTTACGGAAAAAAGTTAATTCTTGCAGACATCGCTTTTTCCAGTCGTCCGGATGAATCCGGTTGTAAATCTCTTCTTCCCATACGGAATCTACCGTTTGAATGGTGTTTGATTTGCCCAATCCCAATATTTTACAAGATTTTCCAAAGAAGATATGGCTTTTCCCCGTACGCAAATTACTTAATACGGCAATGGAGTTTTCGCAGAGAGAGTAGGACTGTGCGATAAGACACAGGCGTTGTTCCTCGTCTCGTGCGTATATTCCATCCATTTGTTGATGGAATTTTTGGTTTAACCTCTCGTCTATTTCTATCATACATTCAGTTTACAGTGCCACAAAAGTATACAAAGTTTTTTCGAACCAAGATGAAATGAGGGTGTTCTTGATGAGGTATGGTTATAAATCAGTATAGAGAAAGAGCTTGTTTTTATTTTTCTTTTTTGATTTTGGATACTGACAAAGAGATGTGGGTTGTGGGAGTCCTTCTTCTTATTTCTTTCTGCTCAGTTCCGCCCGTATGCGGCTGAGCGACTGAGGCGTAATCATCAGATAAGAGGCGATGTGCTTTAGCGGGACATGTTGTAGCAATTCCGGATTCTGCTCCAGCAAGGCAAGGTAACATTGTTTCGCCTGTGCGGCTCCTCCGTTTATCATCCAGTTTTCCATATCCAGAAACTGTCGTTCGAAAATGACTCTTCCGATGTTGGCAAAGGCGATGGAAGAGGAGAAAAAAGTCTCCATCTTTTGCTTGGAGATGCGGAAGACCGTGCTGTCGCTCATGGCTTCGATGGAGGTAAGAGAGGGACGGTCGGCCACGTAGCTCCACGAAGAGAAGAGCGTGTCTCCTTCTGAAGCAAACCAAAGTGAGATGTCCACTCCGTCGCGCAGATAATGTTCTCTCCAGATACTTTGGGCCACCAGGTAGAGACTGCTGTTGCGTTCTCCTTCCCGTACGATGTGTTCCCCTTTCCGGTAGGTGAGTCGTTCCATCTGTGCCAGCAATTGCTTAGATTCTGAGGGACTCAGTCCATATTTTTCGTGCAGTATCTCGCTAAAATCAGGGTGCCGACGATGTAGCCTAGACTGGTGGCTAGGGCGGCTCCGAACATGCTCCATTTGCAGACGAAGATAAACAGGTAGTCCAGACCGATGTTGAGCAGGGCAGAGATGATGTTGCACACCATAGCGTAGTTGGGTGAGCCGTCCAGTCGCACGAAGAACATACCCGAACTCAGCAGGGCACTGAACACCAGGAAAGGGACGAACCAGTACATGTATTCGGCGGCGAGAGGCAGCAGGCGGGGCGAGCTTCCCAGTAGTAAGGTTATTTTTTCCACGTTGCAGAGAATGACCGCGGCGTAGGCGATGAGCAATAAGGAGAAAATTGCGACAGGTGAATGGAGGACACGATCGAGGCACCGATGCTGAACATCAGTCCCACGCCCGTATTAATCAGGAAGAGGGGAGCTGTGATGTTGACGGCGGCTAGGGCATCTTTTCAGGGATGATTTAAGGCAAAAAAGCGCTTCGGATTACCTTATTTAACGCCTTGATTCTCTCTCGTTTCACAACTTTAGTGTACTTTTGCACACTTATTAGATTTAAGGATATCGAGAGAATATATGGCACAGTCGAGAGAGATGACATCAGGGCCGAGTCTGCCACTGATTTTGAATTTTACTTTTCCTTTGTTGTTGGGCAACCTACTTCAGCAGACGTATTCGCTGGTGGATGCGGCCATTGTGGGACGATTCTTAGGTATTAATGCTTTGGCTTCCGTAGGAGCCAGCACATCGGTTGTTTTCCTGATACTGGGATTTTGCAACGGGTGTTGTGGTGGTTTCGGCATTCCGGTGGCCCAGAAGTTCGGGGCCCGCGATTATGTCACGATGCGGCGCTATGTGTCGGTCAGCCTGAAGCTGGCGGCCGTGATGTCGGTGGCAGTGGCCATTGTCACGAGTCTACTCTGCGGATTTATCCTACGTTCCATGCAGACACCTGAGAATATTTTTGAAGGGGCCTACATCTATCTGCTCATCACGTTTATCGGCGTACCGTGTACGTTTTTCTACAACCTGCTTTCCAGCATCATCCGCGCGTTGGGGGATAGCAAGACCCCGTTCTGGTTCCTGCTGTTCTCCACATTGCTGAACATTGTACTCGATTTGTTCTGTATCCTGACGCTGGGATGGGGTGTAGCCGGAGCAGCCATCGCCACAGTCTTCTCGCAAGGACTTTCGGCTTTGCTGTGCTACATCTATATGTACCGCAAGTTTGACATCCTGAAGACCGAACCGTCCGACCGCCGTTTTCGGAAAGATTTGGCCCGTCAGCTTTTGTCCATCGGGGTGCCGATGGGCTTGCAGTTTTCCATCACGGCCATCGGTAGTATCATGTTGCAGAGTGCGAACAACTCACTGGGTACGGCCTGTGTGGCTGCCTTCACCGCGGCCATGCGTATCAAGATGTTCGTGATGTGTCCGCTGGACAGTCTGGGTATGGCCATGGCCACGTATTCCGGACAGAACTATGGTGCCGGAAAGCCCGACCGCATCTGGATGGGTATCAAGTCGGCTACGCTGATGATGCTGGTCTATTCCGTAGTGATTGCCATCGTGATGTGGGGACTGGCCGACAAGTTTGCCCTGCTGTTTATCTCCCCCGATGAAATGGAGATTATGAAAGATACCGTGCTGTTCCTGCACATCAATACTTCTTTCTTCATCCTGTTGGGCTCGCTGAGTATTCTCCGCTACACCATTCAGGGAGCAGGCTATACGCGGCTGGCCATGTTTTCGGGTGTTTCAGAAATGGTGGCCCGTGTGTTGGTCAGCCTCTTCCTCGTACCGGCCTGGAAGTTCTGGGGCGTCTGCTTCGGCGACCCGACGGCTTGGCTGTTTGCCAACCTGTTTCTGGTGCCGGCTTTCATCTATGTATACCGCCGTTTGAAGGAGATTGTGGCGAAGGAAAGACGGGTGCCCGTCAATTCCTGATGGGCAGTCGTTTCCAGATAAAAGGGGGTATCAGGTGCCAGAGGGCTACCATGATGCGGTAGCGCCAGTCGATGAGGGCAATGCGTTTCTTTTTCTCCAAGGCTCGCACGATGTGACGGGCCACTTTCTCCGTGGACATCAGCATGGGATAGTGCTTGCCGTCGTTCAGTAGGCCGGTGGCCACGAATCCGGGTCGGATGTCGGTAAACCGGATAGGGAGGTGCTGCATGTAGGCCAGCTGTTCCAAGGAGTCGATGTAGATATTCTGGAAACGCTTGGTGGCGGAGTAGGCCGGGGCGGCTCCCAGTCCTTTGGTTCCGGCAATGGAGCTGATGACCGCCAGATGTCCTCCTTGTTGCCGGGCAAAATAGCGGAATGCCGCGGTGACCATCCGTACGAATCCCGTCCCATTGGTTTCCAGTGTCTGGAGTTCGATGTCCGGTGCCAGTGCGTAATTCTGGTGGCCGACGCCTGAACAGTGCAGGTAGAGGTCCATGCCTCCCATTTCATCAATCAGTTCCTGCAGGCGGTCGGGAGCCTCCGCCTGACAAATGTCGATGGCCCGGATGTGGATGCGGTCCGGAGCCAGCTGCTGCAATTCTTTCAGTTTTTCTTCGCGTCGGCCTGCCAGTCCGAGTATCCACCCCTTTTGGAGCAGTTGCAAGGCCGTTTCTTTTCCGATGCCGGAAGTGGCCCCTACGATAAGGGCTCGTTGGATAGGTTTCTTTTTCATCAGTTGGTACGTATTTCATAAAGGAATTCCTGCGAAAGCGGGAGTCCTTCGGTCGGGTTACAATGGATTTTTCCGCACAGGGGCATTTGCGGCTGGAGCGGTTTCAGTTCGGGGGACAGGTGGTTGCAGAAGGCCGTATAGGAATGGTTGTTCCTGCAAGGTCCTGCATCGTCGCGATACACCAGTACGTAATGGTTCAGGGGACGGGCATGCACCAGCTGGTTAATTTGCAGGGCCAGGTCGCGTGCTTCCTGCGGTGAAATGCGGTCGAACAGGCTGGAGAGGTTGAAAATCACCAGCTCAGTCAGTACGGAATGGGCCTGCCAGAACGTCGGTTTCACAGCCGATAACCGGGGATACGAGCTTGTCTGAATGTGCTTGTAGGCCGAGGTCTGGAAAAAGGCTTTGGCAATTTCCCCCATCTCCTGCAAGGGATAGATATCCACGTAGGTCAGGTCCAGGTGAGGCAGGGAACGGCACACATCGGCAAAGGCCAGTCCCGAGGCGCCCGCCTCACAGGAAAGGTCACAGAATACCACTCGGCCGGAGACTTTCCGAATCAGGTCGTACAGCCAGTTGCCGCTTCCGGTAAAAAGGGCCTGTGCCGCTGCATATTGTTTTCGCAGGTAGAAATAATTGTATACCTGGCAGAAGGCTTGCGGAGTCATTTCTTCGGGCAGGGTACGGAAGTCACATCGTCCGTAAGCCGTGACTTCGCGGTAGTGGGCCTTGTTCGCTTCCCAATCCTGCGGGGGTGGAACCAGTTGCTCGAAAGCCTGCTGGAAGTGGGCGGGTAAAGAATAGCTTCCTTCCTCCAGTTCCCAGTGCCGGCGGTAAGACGGAAGGGTGAAATTGCCTTGACAGAACGATTCGGCATCCGTTTCCAGGTAACCGTTGTGCAGACGGATGTATTCCAACAGTTTGTAGAATGTGATGTTGGCCCCGAGAATGTGCGGGTTGCCGGTCAGCAGCAGTTGCTTGCGGGCGCGGGTAAGCGCCACGTTCAGCTTGCGGTCTATCAGGAAGGTACCTTCTTGAAACGTATTGGCTGTCAGAAAATTGAGCTGACTGAAATTCTGTACGGTGAATGAATAGATGATTACATCCCGCTGGCTGCCTTGGTAGCGTTCCACCGTATCGATGGAGATGTCCAGCAAGGCAGGCAATTGGAGACGAGCAAGCTCTTTCCGGATCATGGCAATCTGGTTGCGGTAGGGCACGATGACGCCCACCGTCCGGTTGGGGTCGAAATGAGACTCCGTCAGGCGGTAGATATGAGCCAGCAGGGTGGCCACGATGCGGGCCTCGTGCGGGTTGGTCTTGTCGGAGCCGCTGAGACTTTCGGGAACTTCTGCCGGGATGAAGACCATTCTCCGTTCCAGTAGCAGGCGGTCGATGGGGTCTTGAGCGGTTAGTCCGGCTTCGTAGGGCGTTTCTTCCAGTTGGTGGGGAAGCGGCACACACTCCAGTTGCTCCCGGTAGTAGAAGGTCTGGTTGGGGAACTCGGCAATGGCCGGGTGCATGCGTCCTTGCTGGCGGAGCACACTGCGGCACGTGTCAGGACTCGACTTATACAGGCGTTCGAAGAGGGAGTTGCGGCAGTCCTCCAGTCCGATTTGTCGCAGGAGCGGGTCGGTGACAGCCGCTTCTTCGGCGCTTTGTTGGGCAATGGCCGGAAGTTGCTTGTAGTCTCCCACCAGTACGAACTTGTCGATGGCGTTATGTGGCTGATGGCGAGCCGAGAGGATGCCAATCAGGTCGGGCTCCAGTATCTGCGAGGCCTCGTCAATGAGCGCCAGCTGGAAATGTTTCAACGTGAAGAGGTTGAGGCGACTGTTGAGAGAGGTCGTCGTACTCACGAAGATACGGGTGCGGTCGATTTTCTGCCGGATGTCGGTCAGCTTGGGGCAGTCGGCCAGGCTGTGCTTCAGCAGGTAAGGTACGAAACGCTTGTCGCACGACAGTTCGCTGCCGATACGGATGAACGGGGTCTTCTCGGCAATACCGGAGTCGAGGAGCATGCCGCAGATTTCATCTACCGCCCGGTTGGTGTACGACAGGAGCAGGATGGACGTATCCGGGTCACTCAAGGCTTCTTCCACCATGTAGCGCAGGGCACACGAAGTCTTTCCGGTACCCGGAGGACCTACTAACAGGAAATAATCCTTGGCTTGTTTCTCTTTCCGGATGAGTTCGTTGAAACGGCCGTATTCGCCGTTCAGGGTGACTTCCTCCTCTTTCAGTTCGGGGGGACGTACTCCTAACAGCAACTCTTTCCGGTCGGCACGGGCGGACAGAAAGGCGTACAGTCCGCGGAACCCATTGTAGGCCGAGGTATCGGAAAAATCATGTTCGATGGCGAAAAGGTCGTCTCCGCCCCCGATAATATCTTTGTTCTGCTGCCCGTTGCGCAAGACCAGTGTCATGCGGTCCGGGTGTAGTTCGAGGATGTTTCCCTTCATGAGGATGTGTTTCCGCAGGTCAGGTTCTCCCTGATAAGCATACAGAATCACCATGTCGCCTGTACGGAAATTAGGCAGGAAGTCTTCTTCCTGTGTCGGAATGTGCAGTTCGATGAGGTCGTATCCTTTGCCTGGTCCGCTGCTTTGTTTCTGCAGGATGGTCAGTCCCAGCAGGATGTTGCCGGCCTCCAGTTTCTCGTGCAGCGGGATGTGCCAGTTGCCGGCAAACCCGTGGGAGGCATCGCTGTTGCCTCCGGTCTTGCTGAGAATCTGTTCCTTTGCCACGAACGTGAAGAAACGGTTGAAGTACGCCCGTTCCAGCGGGGTACAGCGTTTCAAGGTATTGATGGCCGTCTGCAACTGCGGTTCCTGGTAGTCGTTCCATAGTTTTCCGCTCACCTGCAACTCGTTCAGCAGGTCGGTGCTGAGGGAATCCACCACCTCGCCGATGGCTCCTTCGCCCAGCTGCATCTCGTTGTGCACGATGTAGTTGCGGAGCTTGATGCTTTCCCGGAACAGGTTTTCGGCAAAATGCTCTAATAGCAGTCCGTCGGCATACTTGGAATAGAGCAGGAAAGTCTGCATGTGTTCCGTTTCCTGTCCGAAGTTGTATCGCAGCACGCCCTGATAGAGCATCATCTGGATAAAATGCTCTTCCTTGTGGCGGTGGTTGTACTCGTCGCGCTTCCCGGCCTTTTGTTCGATGAGCACCTGAAAGTCTTTCTGCATCATGTCCACACGTCCTTGCAGCCCTAATTTTTCGCAGATGAAAGAGGCTTCGAGCAAGGTGTTTTTCTTGTTGAAATGCCGGATGTTGCGGGGCAGCACGTCGTGTACAAACGAACGGATGTTCATCATCTGGGCCTGCGCCTGGGCATGGAAGTCGGCCGGAATCTGACAGGTACAGAAATCGAGGGCCGAGGCGGCAAAGAATTTCTGGATGGTACGGGGGTAGGTGACCGGCTCCTGGGGCTGTTCGTTGATGTAGTCGTCGAGAAACTGGCTGGCCAGGTTACCCATCAAGATAGGGGCTGTATAGGCTTTCGGCTTGATTTTGTTCATGAAATAGTTGAGCGGATGATGCCCGTATTCCCGAAAACAGGCCGCCAGCGAACTGATGTCAATCAGGTAGTCGGGATGAATCACAATGAGGTTAGGAATGTAGTGATTCTCCTCATCCACCCGCACATCGAGCAGGTTCAGGGGCAGGTTCTCTGTCAGCAGGTCTTTCAGATACAGCAAGTCGCCTTGATAGCCTCCCTTGGCATAGTTGATGATGATGAAGGGATCTGTGTCACTGTCGGTGGCTGCAAATATCTGGGTGTCGTTCCAACTGGTCACGGAAGCTCGTACGTAGGGAATGTGTGATAGCCGTGTGCCTTGATAGGGACGGTTGGAGTGGGGGATTTCCGGAAGAATGGAAGCCGGAATGTCTTCTTCAAAACCCAGTGAGACAAAGCGTACCAGGGCACGCAGGTCGTAAAGGTATTCCTGCATGTCGGCCTGAAAACGGTCACCCATGGCTGCGTTGCAGTTGCGGCGCATGGTCTGGATGGCATATCGGTCGGAAGGCGTCATCTTCTTCTCTTTGCAGATGTAGTCCAGACGAGAAAACAAGTTGGCAAAGGAGAGAGTGACCCCCGTGGTCAGTTCATAACAAGCCTGCTCCAGCACTTTGTGGAGCAGGATGTATTTGGCTTGTAAATTGTCGGGAGCGGCCGTCGGTTGACGGTGAATCTGTTCGATGCGACGGAACAGATCGAAAGATTGGAGTTCGATACGGGACATGTGCGAAAAAGCAGGTCGGCGTTACTGTTTGATTAAGTGATAGATACGGTAAGCCTTGGTCAGTCCGCGGAATTCTCCGTTGTACTGGTCGGTCACGTCTTCCTTGATGAGGCTGACAGAGGTTGTTTCTTCAGCTGTCGTTTCGTCTTCAAACAGCATGAAAGTATATTGCTGTTTGGTACTTCCGGCCATGGTGGCCTCAATACGCAAGTAGGGTTCTCCCGTATCTTCTGCATATTTAAGGGTACGTTCAAAAATACCGAGTTGATAGTTGTTGGTACTGTTCGGGAAAATTCTCAGTTCTCCATACGACAGGGAGGAATCTGAATAAATGAGGGAGAAGCGTCCTTCTGCCTGAATAGGGGATTCTTCTACGATGCGTGCCTTCAAGGTCGCTTCGTCTCCTTTGGTGAGGTTGTCACCTTCCACCTCAGCGTCCAGACTTTCTACCCGATATTCATCTGTAGGATTGCTGACCAAGATGGATACGGTGTAGCTGTTTCCTTCCCGATCGGAGATAGTGGTAGAAGTCTGGCCGATGCTGACCGGAAGAAAGGTCAGGGTTTCTCCATCGTAGCGGTAGTCTGCGATGGTGGCATCTTCATTTTTGATAGTGTAGTTTCCTTCTCCTCCCCGGATGAAGAATTTTTCGCCCGTATCGAACAGGCTGAGTTCTATGGTGCCGTTGGTTATTTTTTGCTGGTTGTCCGCGTTGACGAGATAAATCGGACCGTTATTGTCTTTGCAGGCTGCAAAGAGAAGAATGCAGGTGGTCAGGAGCATTCCTTGGATAAATTGCATAAGTTTCATAAGTCGTATAGTTGAATTCTTGCTTCAAATATACGACTTTTTTGGAACTTGTGAAGGGTATGGAGTAAAAACTAAGGCCAGTCCGTCTGGCTTTTTCATGTAAAAGCGGAGTGAGTGTCTGAGTACTTCCCTTGCAGTACTTTAGTACTCCCTTGGCAGTACTGTAGTACTTCCTTCGCAGTACTGCAGTACTTTCAAGGAAGTACTGAGATTAGATAAAACACTTTCAATCAGTTCTTTTCTTTTAGCGTATAGTCGCCGGCTTTTTCGTCAATCAGGTGCTGTAATTCTTCCAGCGATGGTATTTCTCCTTGGAAGGTAATGACAGCCTCCGGCGGAGTCAGGGTGACTTGGGCGGTGGCGCCTTCTACGGTATTCAGCACTTTTTCTACCCGGGTACGGCAGTGGTCGCACATCATGCCTTCCACCAGGTAGGTCTTCTGGACGCCGGAAACGGTTGGGGCAGGAGAGGGAGCGGCTGTCGATGTGTGGTTATGTGTGAATTTTTTCCGTTTCAACCGCAGGCTGTTGCTTACTACGCTCACACTGCTCATGGCCATGGCCGCGCCGGCAATCATCGGGTTCAACAGGAAGCCGTTGAGGGGATACAGGATACCTGCTGCCACAGGGATACCAATCAGGTTGTAGATGAATGCCCAGAAAAGGTTTTCGCGGATGGTACGTACGGTGGCTTGGGAAAGGCGGATGGCATCGGTGATTTTGTTCAAATCGGAGGAAATCAGCGTCATTTTGGCTACGTCCATGGCAATGTCACTGCCTTTTCCCATGGCGATGCTGAGGTCGGCCTGGGCCAGTGCGGCACTGTCATTGATTCCGTCGCCCACCATGGCTACCACTTTCCCTTGGCGTTGCAGTTCCTGAATGAACTGGGCTTTCTGCTGAGGAAGCACTTCTGCCTGGAAATGAGTGATGCCACATTGTTCCGCAATCTTCCCGGCGGTTTCTGGATTGTCGCCGGTCAGCATGTAGGTGGAGATTCCCATTTCCTGCAATTGCGCTACGGCTTCTTTGGAGGTCGGTTTGATGCGGTCGGCAATAGCCACCACTCCCAAGGTCTGCTTTTCATCGGCCAGCCAGATGACGGTCTTGGCTTCCTCACTCAGGCGGGTCGCTTCTTCGGTCAGGGAGGCGGGAATGGCAAGTCTGTGTTGCTCCAGCAGGCGACGGTTGCCGGCATAATAATAGGTACCGTTGATTTTTCCACGGACACCCAGTCCCGTCAGGCTTTCAAAGCCTTCCATGGGGAGAGGTTGTGCAGTGAGATGATGCACAATAGCCTGTGCCAACGGATGTTCCGATGCACTTTCCAGGGTGAAAAGGATGCGTGACAAGGGTTCTTGCGACAGGTTGGCGGAGAGGTCGGTCACGGTCGGGTGTCCTTCGGTCAGGGTACCGGTCTTGTCGAGGACAATGGCGTTGACCTTGCGGGCAGTTTCCAGACTGTCTGCATCTTTAATCAGGATACCGTTTTCAGCGCCTTTCCCGATGCCCACCATGATGGCAGTCGGCGTGGCCAATCCTAACGCGCACGGACAGGCAATGATGGTCACGGTGACAGCGGCCAGCAGCCCGTGAGTAAATCCGTTCTGACCATCCAATAGAACCCATGCCAGAAAGGCCAGTAGGGCGATGCTCAAGATGGTGGGAACAAAGATAGCGGCAATGCGGTCGACCAGCTGTTGTACGGGGGCCTTGCTGCCTTGCGCTTCCTGCACCATGCGGATGATGTGGGCCAGCACGGTCTCACTGCTTACCTTGTCGGCTGTAAAACTGAAACTTCCTTTCTGGTTGATGGTGCCGGCATAGACTTTCTCGCCGGGGACTTTTTCCGTGGGAAGCGGTTCGCCGGTGAGCATGCTCTCGTCTACATACGAACGTCCCTCATCTACCGTACCGTCTACGGGTATACGGGCACCGGGTTTCACCAGCAGGCGTTGTCCGGCTTGTACCTGTTCCACGGGAATCTCTTTTTGGGTGCCGTCCGGACTCAGGAGGGTAACGGTAGCCGGTTGCAGGCCCATCAGTTTCTTGATAGCCTCGGAGGTGTTGCCTTTGGCTCTTTCTTCCAGCAGTCGTCCGAGCAGAATGAACGAGATGATGACACTGGCGGCTTCAAAATAGACATGGGGATGAATGCCGCGGCTCATCCAGAATTCCGGCCAGAACAGGTTGAAGAGGCTGAAGGCATAGGCGATGCCTGTGCTGACGGCTACCAGCGTGTCCATGTTCGACGTGCGGTGTTTCAACTGTTTCCAGGCATTGCGATAGAAATCCCGCCCCAGCCAGAAGACTACGGGAGTAGCCAGTATCCACATCACATAGTTGGCGTAAGTCCAGTCCATAAAGCACATGCCGATGATGGCTACCGGAATGGACAAGGCCAGGGAGCAGAGGGTGCGGAATTTCAGTTTACGGTATTTCTGTATGTGCGCGTCTTCTGCAATTTCTTCTTTGTTTGCGCGGGTTTCGATGACCAGGTCGTAACCGACTGCCTGGATGGCACTCTTCAGCGCTTCCGGTGAGCAGCTCTCGGGATTGTATTCCACGGTGGCGGTGGCAGCCGCATAGTTTACGCTGGCATGATAAACTCCTGCCTGACGGTTCAGGGTCTTTTCCACTCGTGCAGCACAGGCGGCACAACTCATTTCGAGTACAGGGAATATTTGTGTAGTTTTAGATGTGTCCATAAATGTCTTTATTTAGAATGGGACAAAATTATAACATTCCTGTTGGATTCTAAAATTTCTGTTTCATATTAATTTATCAAGAGAAGGAACGATTCTTGAACAGAATTAGTTACATTTGCGCAAAAATAAAATACAACTAATTATGTCGGAATTGGCCCCTCTTATCAGTGATTTGGCATTAATATTGATTAGTGCCGGAGTTATCACATTGATCTTTAAAAAATTAAAGCAGCCCCTTGTGTTGGGATATATTGTAGCGGGATTTGTATGCAGTCCGCATTTCACGTTTACTCCTTCAGTGTCGGATGCCGACAATATCCAGACCTGGTCGGAGATTGGCGTGATTTTCTTGCTCTTTGCCTTGGGACTGGAGTTCAGCTTCAAGAAACTGATGAAGGTAGGCGGTTCGGCGGTCATCTCGGCCTGTACCATTATTTTCTGCATGATTATGGTCGGGATTTTCGTAGGATGGTTGTTCGGCTGGAAACAGATGGACTGCATTTACTTAGGAGGTATGCTGGCCATGTCGTCTACTACCATTATTTATAAGGCATTCGATGATTTGGGATTGCGGCAGCAACGTTTTGCAGGCTTGGTGCTCAGTATTCTGATTTTGGAAGATATATTGGCTATCGTGCTGATGGTGATGCTGTCCACGATGGCGGTGAGCAAGAATTTTGAAGGCAGTGAGATGATTTACAGCATCGGAAAACTGGTGTTCTTCCTGATTTTGTGGTTTGTGGTGGGAATTTACCTCATTCCGTTGTTCTTGAAGAAAGCCCGCAAACTGATGAGTGATGAAACGTTGCTGATTGTGTCGTTGGCCTTGTGCTTCGGCATGGTGGTGCTGGCAGCCCGGGTGGGATTTTCTCCCGCCTTTGGAGCTTTCATCATGGGTTCTATTCTGGCTGAAACCATTGAATCGGAGCATATCGACAAGCTGGTGGCTCCGGTGAAAGACTTGTTTGGGGCTATTTTCTTTGTATCGGTCGGTATGATGGTGGATCCGAACATGATTGTGGAATATATCTGGCCGATTCTCGCTATTGTGGTGGCCATTCTGGTGGGGCAGACCATTTTCGGTACGGGAGGTGTGTTGCTGTCCGGTCAGCCGTTGAAGATAGCCATGCAGTGCGGATTCAGTCTGACGCAGATTGGTGAATTTGCGTTCATCATTGCCGCATTGGGTGTCAGCCTGCATGTTACGAGTCATTTCCTGTATCCGATTGTGGTGGCGGTGTCCGTCATCACAACCTTCCTTACTCCGTATATGATTCGTTTGTCAGGACCGGCTTATACCTTTGTCGACCGCCATCTGCCTCTGTTCTGGCGGCGTTTGTTGGAGCGGTATACCGCAGGAGGACAACCGGTGAACCACCAGAACAACTGGAAAAAGCTGTTGCTCTCGATTGTACGCATTATACTGATTTATTTTGTGCTGTCCGTAGCCATGGTAGTACTTTCTTTCAATCTGTTCCTGCCGTTGCTGGTATCTGCTACCGGAGATTTTTGGGGAAAAGTACTCGGTGCGGTGGTCACTATTGTGTTGATTGCGCCTTTTCTGCGGGCCATGATTATGAAGAAAAATCATTCCATTGAGTTTAAGGCCTTGTGGGCGGACAGCCGTTTCAATCATGCGCCACTGATATCCATTGTGTTGCTGCGTATTGTAGTGGCGGTATTGTTTGTGATTTACATCATCCAGCACCTGTTCCAGGCTTCGGTGGCATTGATGGCAGGTATTGCCATTTTGGTGGTGCTGTTCATGATTGCGTCGCGTTTTCTGAAAAAACAGTCCATCGGGCTGGAACGTACGTTTGTACAGAATCTTCGTTCGAAAGAAGTCCGGAAGGCTTACTTGGGCGAAAGTCAGCCGGAATATGCCGGGCGCTTGCTCGACAGAGATTTGCACTTGTCGGATTTTGTCATCCCGGCTGATTCGCTTTGGGGTGGGAAAACCTTGATGGAGCTGGACTTTGGAAAGAAATATGGTGTGCATGTGGCTTCGATTATTCGTGGGGCACATCGGATTAATATTCCTGGCGGAGGAAATCGCATTTTCCCCAATGATAAATTACAGGTAATCGGTACTGATGAGCAGTTGTCCGTCTTTTCTTCCCAGCTGGAAAAGGTAGCAAAAGGACATACGGATGAGGACTTCGAGGAACATGAAATGTATTTGAAGCAGTTTGTGGTATCTCGCAAATCACCGTTCTGCGGGCGCACCATTCGTGAAAGTGGTATTCGTAATAAATATCATTGTCTGGTCGTGGGAATCGAATCGGCAGATGACAGTAAGCTCCGGCAGCCGGAGGTTTCCTTCACTTTGCAGAAGGGCGATGTGGTATGGGTCGTAGGAGAGGAAGAAGATCTGAAGAACTTGTTTGCGGTATCGGAAGTTCCTGAGTCTGAAATGACGGAATGAATAGGGAATGAAAAGAAGCGGGCTTCGTAAGATTGAAAAAGTCTTACGAAGCCCGCTTCTTTTCTGAATAGCTTTTTTGCGTTATTCTTCTTCACTGTCTTCTTCCTCGTCGAAGTCGAAGTCAAAATCGTCCATATATTCCGGGGTGAAGAACTCATCCAAGTCTCTTCGTTCCTTCTTGGTAGGACGTCCGGTTCCTCTTGCACGGTCTACGAAACCGCTGATTTTGCTCATCTCTAACAGTTCATATTGGTCAGGTGTCGTAACGTTTTCCATCACGTCGGGAACCAGTTTCGCACCCACCCGTTTTTCGATGGCCTGTAACACCTTGAAGGAATAGGTAACGGGTGGTTTCCTGACCTGTACCACATCCCCCGGTTTGACTGTCCGGGCCGGTTTGGCCTGGGCTCCGTTGATGGAGATTCTGCCTTTTTTGCAGGCTTCGGCCGCAATTGTTCTTGTTTTGAAGATACGTGCGGCCCACATCCATTTATCTATTCTTGCTTCCGGCATACACTTATTTGTTGTTATACTGGTTCATCGTATTGTTCAATCCGGCCAGACAGAAACTTTTGATGATTTCCTGCGCCATTTCCAGGCGTTCCGGCATCAGTTTCATGGCTTCCTCGTCGAAGTGTCCCAATACGAAATCGATTTGTCCTCCCTTTGGAAAATCGTTGCCAATGCCGAAGCGAAGGCGGGCATAGTTTTGAGTTCCTAGGGTAGCGGCGATGTGTTTCAGTCCGTTGTGTCCGGCGTCACTTCCTTTCCCTTTTAGTCGCAACGTACCAAAGGGAAGAGCCAGGTCATCAACTACGATAAGTACATTTTCCAGAGGAATTTTCTCCTGTTGCATCCAGTAGCGTACAGCGTTTCCACTGAGGTTCATATAGGTGGACGGTTTGAGCAGGATTAACTGTTGTCCTTTTAACGACAGGTGTGCAGTTGCTCCATAACGTCCATCGCTAAAAACAATATTGGACGCCTTAGCTAAGGCGTCCAATACCATAAATCCTATATTATGACGGGTTTCACGGTATTCTTCACCGATATTCCCCAGTCCAACAATCAAGTATTTCATTGAAAGGATTTTTGAATGTGTAGGTTACTGAATTATTTACCAGCAGCAGCCTGAGCACCACGAGCGGCACGAGTCAATTTAACTGCGCAAACTACAGCTTCTTTTGCGTTCAGCAATTCCAGACCTTCGTAGTTTAATTCACCTACTTTGATCGTCTTACCCAATCCCAGTGGAGTTACGTCGATAACCAGACGTTCCGGAATGATGTTGTACAAAGCTTTCACTTTCAGTTTACGGATCTGTAGAGCCAATTTACCACCGGCTTTCACACCTTCTGCCAAACCTTCCAGTTTTACAGGAACTTCCATAACGATAGGTTTGTTTTCATCAATCTGATAGAAGTCCACGTGCAGAATCTTGTCTGTTACAGGGTGGAACTGGATATCTTTCATGATGGCATTTACTACCTTGCCATCGATGTTCAGGTCTACCACATAGATGTGCGGTGTGTATACCAAATTACGCAAGCCATCGGTAGGAACAGTAAAGTGAGTAGCAACCTGATTGCCGTTTTCATCTTTCTGGATTCCGTACAATACGCAAGGAACACCATTTTCTTTACGAAGTTCACGAGTGGCTTTCTTACCTGTTTCAGTTCTCAAAGAACCTTTGATTTCGATTGATTTCATTTCTAAAATTTTTTGTGTTACTCTAAATTAAGTTGATTTTCTTTGCTTAATTCGCCATCACACGATGTGGTATATCACACGATGAGCTTGAAAAAGCGGCGCAAAGGTACGCATTTTTTTTTGTTTTCCAAATATTCCCCTAATAAAATCCTGTAATTCAGCTGAAATTGGTAAGCTGAGTTTCTTTTAGAAGTCGATGTCTATTTTTATTTCGCCAGATTGTTGCGGAGTGTCTTCAGTGGTTGAGGCTTCAGTATGGCTTTCAGAGTGAAACTCACCTTGTTCGTGGGCAATGAAGTCGATAGCTTGCTGCAAGCCATGCATGAACTTCTCAAAATCTTCTTTGTACAAGAATATTTTGTGTTTTTCAAAATTCACTTGAGGATCGTCTTTGTCAAGCGAAACCACTTTCTTACTTTCCGTAATGGCAATGAACATCTCGTCTTTTCGGTTTTTCTTTACATCCAGGTAGTAAATGCGTTTTCCTGCCTTGATGGCTTTGGAGAATACGATTTCCTTGTCGTTTTCAATAGTTGTACTTTTCTTCTTTTGTTCTTCCATAACTCACTGTTACTAATAAAAATGCGTTCAAATTTGAATATTTTTTTGCAATGTGCCAAGAGAGAACGGAGAAAAATTGTCGATTCTATGAAAAAAAGAAAAAATATGGTGCCTTATGGTGGGTGATAAAAGAAATTTGCTTATTTTTGCCCACCTAAAAATGTAGTTTTGTTTATATATTATGATCAACAGAGTTCTTATCCGTCTGAAGATAGTTCAGATAATCTATGCGTATTATCAGAACGGTGGTAAAAATTTGGATACTGCAGAAAAGGAGTTGTTCTTCAGTCTGTCCAAAGCGTATGATTTGTACAACTATCTTTTGCTTTTAATGGTAGAAGTGACGAAGTATGCCAGCAAGCGGCTGGATGCAGCAAAAAACAAATTGGTGCCTACCAAAGAAGATTTATCTCCTAACATGAAGTTTGTAGAAAATCGTTTCATCGCACAGCTGGAAGTGAATAAGCAGTTGAATGCTTTTTCTGCATCTCAGAAAAAAACGTGGGAGAATGAAGGTGATTTTATTAAGAATCTGTGTGAACAGATTATGCAGAGTGATATATATAAGGAATACATGGCTAGCGAAACTTCTTCTTATGAGGAAGATCGTGAACTTTGGAGAAAACTTTACAAGAAAATCATTTTTAACAACGCAGCGCTCGACGAAGTGTTGGAAGATCAGAGTCTGTATTGGAATGATGACAAAGAAATCGTTGATACTTTCGTATTGAAAACCATCAAGCGTTTCAACCCTGAAAACGGAGAAAAACAGGAACTTCTTCCGGAATTCAAGGATGAGGAAGATCAGGATTTTGCTCGCCGTTTGTTCCGTCGTTCAATTTTGAATGCCGACTATTATCGTCATTTGATTAGTGAAAACTCAAAGAACTGGGATTTGGACCGCGTGGCAGTGATGGATGTGGTTATCATGCAAATTGCCTTGGCTGAAATCTTAAGTTTCCCAAATATTCCGGTAAATGTTTCCTTGAATGAATATGTGGAAATTGCGAAGTTGTATAGCACTCCTAAAAGTGGAGGTTTCATTAATGGAACATTGGACGGTATTGTTAATCAATTGAAAAAGGAAAATAAGCTGACTAAAAACTAATATATTTGTCAGGCTATTATTAATCTAAACCGAGAAAACGTATGAATTTGTTAGCTGTTGTTTTAGAGGCTCAGGGTGGAGCAGATTACTCTTTCCTTATTATGATGGTGGCGATTTTTGCCATTATGTATTTTTTTATGATTCGTCCCCAGAACAAGAAACAGAAAGAAATTGCCAAGTTCCGTAAAAATTTGGAAGTAGGTCAGTCTGTAGTTACTGCAGGTGGAATTTATGGAAAAATCAAGGAAGTAGAAGACAATACAGTTGTAGTGGAAATAGCTGCGGGTGTAAAAATTAAAGTAGATAAGAATTCTATTTATGCAGATGCACAGGCTCAGCCTGCGAAATAATTGTCAATGGATATGTTCGATAGAAAGAACATAAAGAGATATTACTTGATATTCATGCGACAAATCAGGAACTTCCTGCTCAGTACTAAGAGCAGGGAGTTTCTGATTTTTCTATTTTTTGTCTTCGTGTCCTTGTGTTTTTGGTTTCTACAAACCATGAACGACACGTATCAGACAGAATTTAAGATACCTGTTCGCTTGAAAAACGTACCCAAGGAGGTGGTGATGACCTCTGAATTGCCAAGCGAGATTCGGGTAAAGGTAGAAGACAGGGGTACGGTCCTGCTGAATTATATGTTGGGGAGAACATTCTTTCCGCTGACATTTAATTTTGAGGATTATCAGGAAAAGGGGCCTTATGTGCGAATTCCGCAGGAAGAAGTTTTGAAAAAAATCAGTGCCCAGTTGAATAATTCCACGCAGTTGCTTTCTGTCCATCCGGATACTTTGGATTACATCTATTCCAAGGGGATAGCCAAAAAGGTCCCGGTAGCAGTAGGAGGAGAGGTCTCGGCTGGAAGGCAATACTATGTGTCGGAGATTCGTGTGATTCCCGATTCGGTAGTGGTTTATGCACCTCAGGGTGTATTGAACACGGTGCTGACAGCTTATACACAGCCTTTTCATTGGACCAATGTGACAGACACTTTAAAAAAACATCTTAATTTGCAAAAACTGCATGGGGTGAAGTTCGTTCCCTCTTCGGTAGATGTGATGGCGTGTGTGGATATGTATTCGGAAAAGACTCTTGAGGTTCCAGTGGTAGGCATTGGCTTTCCAAAAGGAAAAGTGTTGCGCACTTTTCCATCAAAAGTACAAGTCACTTTTCAAGTGGGTTTGAAGAATTTTAAGTCAGTAAAAGCACATGATTTCTTGGTGGGAGTTCCCTATTCGGATGTGCTGGAGAATAAATCCGATAAACTGACACTGACACTAAAGCAGTATCCGGATGTGGCTACACATATTCGAATCAATCCCTCATCAGTAGACTATCTGATAGAGCAGGAATCAGTAGGATCCGAGATTAAAGAGAAGACAGAACAATGATCAAGATTGGAATTACAGGAGGAATTGGCAGCGGAAAATCATACATAGCCCATCTGTTGGAACAGAGAGGGATTCCGTTGTATGATACTGACCGGGAGGCTAAGCGGCTGACTGTGACGCATCCTCAGATACGGAAGGAGCTTTCGGCTTTGCTGGGTACGGAGGTTTATCGAGCGAATGGAACTTTGAACAAACCTTTGGTAGCTAGCTACTTGTTTTCTTCTCCGGAGCATGCCGGACACATCAACCAAATTATCCATCCGTGCGTGTACAAGGATTTCTTGGTGTGGGCAGACCGTCAGGCTGCCAGTGGAGTGGAGGTCGTAGCGATGGAAAGTGCCATCCTGTTTGAATCCGGATTCCAGACGGCAGTAGACTATGTGGTGATGGTGTATGCTCCTTTAGATTTGCGCATAAAGCGGGCCATGCTTCGCGATGCTGCATCCGAAGAGCAGATAAAAGCACGTATTGTCGCGCAGATGGACGATGAGGAAAAGAGAAGAAGAGCCGACTATGTTCTCTTTAATGATGAAAAAAACTCGTTGGAGATGCAGATTGCTGCATTGGAAGCATGGCTTGCCAGTAGAAAAACGGGCAGATAGTTTGTGTATGTCATTCGTCCGTTGTATTTTTGTCACTCGTAATCAAATTTTAATTATAGAGAAAAGACTATGTTGAAGACTATTTTAGCTATTTCGGGGAAACCTGGTTTGTACAAACTGATTTCTCAGGCAAAGAATATGCTGATTGTGGAAACTGTCAGTGCAGAAAAGAAAAGAGTTCCAGTTTATGCCAGCGATAAAGTGATTTCATTGGGCGATATTGCCATGTATACCGATGCAGAGGAAGTACCTTTGGGCGAAGTATTGGAATCTGTCAAGAAAAAAGAAAACGGTAACGTAACTGCATTGGATTACAAGAAAGCTTCTGTAGAAGAATTGCATGCTTTCATGGCGGAAGTATTGCCTAATTACGACCGTGACCGCGTACATACCAGCGACATCAAAAAACTGATTCAGTGGTATAACCTGTTGGTTTCAAACGGAGAAACAGATTTTGTAGAAACAGAAAAAGCGGCCGAATAAACGAAATACGTACGGTGGACGTACGGTAAGAAGAAAGTAAACTGTCTCAGGACAAATGGATGCGTTGTTCCGGCTACGGAGTGCGGCATTTGTCCTAAGACAGTTTTTATTGTATAATCATGGAAGCCTCAAACGACGGTAGGGAAGAAATGAAAAAAATTATATTGATTACAGGTGGTGAGCGGTCGGGAAAGAGCAGTTATGCCGAACGGCTGGCCCATGGACTGACCTCTTCGCCAGTGTACATTGCCACGGCGAAAATCTGGGACGAGGAATTCCGGAAGCGGGTGGAGCGTCATCAGCAGAATCGTGGTCCTGAATGGACAAACATCGAGGAAGAAAAGGAATTGAGCCGTCACGACATCACCGGCCGGGTGGCAGTAATTGACTGTGTGACGCTTTGGTGTACGAACTATTTTGTGGAGCAGCAGGACGTTGCCTTAGCCTTGGAGGCTTTGAAGCGGGAATTCGACCGTTTTACCGTGCAGGAAGCGACGTTTATCTTCGTGACCAATGAGATAGGAATGGGAGGCGTCTCTCCCAATGAAGTACAGCGCCGGTTTACCGACCTACAGGGCTGGATGAATCAATATATCGCTTCCAAAGCCGACCAGGTAGTTCTGATGGTTTCTGGTATTCCGCTTAAAGTGAAAGGATAAATCATGCGTAATTTTACTATTTCTCCTATAGCCTGTCCGGAGCTAGAACAGGCAGCCCGTGAAAAGATTGACAACTTGACGAAGCCCAAGGGGTCTCTAGGGCGTTTGGAAGAACTGGCTTTGCAAGTGTGTATGATACAGCAGACTTTGTCTCCCTCTTTGAAATGTCCGCACAACCTGCTTTTTGCGGCTGATCATGGCATTGTGGAAGAAGGCGTCAGCGCCTCTCCTAAAGAAATTACTTGGCAGCAAATCAGTAATTTCCTTCACGGAGGGGCAGGCATCAATTTCTTGTGTCGCCAGCACGGTTTTCGACTGGTGATTGTCGATGCCGGAGTGGATTATGACTTGCCTTACGAAAAAGGGATTGTGAACATGAAGGTGCGTAGGGGTACCCGTAATTTCCTGTATGGCGATGCGATGACTTCCGAAGAGATGGATTTGTGTCTGGAACGAGGTGCGCAGTGTGTGGACCGGGTGAAGGAAGCCGGTTGCAACGTCCTCAGTTTTGGTGAGATGGGAGTGGGAAACACTTCCGCTTCCTCTCTGTGGATGAGTTGCCTGACGGGAATTCCATTGGAACAGTGCGTCGGTGCCGGCAGCGGCTTGTATGGCGAAGCTATGACCCATAAGTTCAAGGTGCTTCAGCAGGCCCTTCAGCATTTTTCGGGAAGCCATACGGTGGAAGAAATCTTGTGTCGTTTCGGAGGGTATGAGATGATGATGGCCGTAGGCGGCATGCTGCGTGCGGCCGAGCTGCGCATGGTGATTTTGGTAGATGGATTTATCATGACCAACTGCATGCTGGCAGCCTCTCGCTTGTGTCCGGAAGTGCTTTCGTATGCCGTGTACGGACATCAGGGCGATGAGAGCGGTCACAAACTTCTGTTGGACTATTTGCATGCCCGTCCGTTGCTGAACTTAGGATTGCGTCTGGGAGAAGGAAGCGGTTCGGTCTGTGCCTATCCGATACTTGATTCTGCGGTGCGGATGTTGAACGAGATGGACACCTTTGCGCATGCTTCCATTACCAAATATTTCTGAGCGTATGCATAATCTGTTGGCTGCTTTGATGTTTTTCACCCGTCTTCCTTTTTGGCGGATTTGCTCCGTGCCTTCCGAATGTTTTCGGCACGTGGTGAGCTACTGGAGCCTGTGCGGATGGCTCACGGGTGGGGTGATGGCTCTTGCCTTCTGGCTTTTTTCTCTGTGGTTTCCAATTCCCGTAGCGGTGCTGTTAGCATTGTGTGCCCGTCTTTTCTTGACGGGAGCCCTGCATGAAGACGGCTTGGCCGATTTCTTCGATGGCTTTGGTGGAGGACGCGACCGGGAAGGGATTCTTCGTATCATGAAGGATTCCCATATCGGGAGTTACGGAGTGCTGGGGCTGATTCTGTATTACCTGCTGTCGTTCTCTTTGCTCGTTTCTCTGCCGGTGCCGCTTATTCCCTGGGTGTTATGGGTGGCCGACCCTTTTTGTAAGTTTGTCTGCAGTTTCATGTTGGTGTTCTTACCTTACTCTCGCAAAGTAGAGGAAAGCAAGGCCAAGGTGGTCTACACCCGCATGAGTACCTCGGAGTGGGTGGCCAATGCGGTAGGGGGACTGTTGCCTTTGTGTTTGCTGCCATTCTCTTATTGGGGGATGCTGCTGTTTCCCTGCGTGCTTTTTGCCGCGTTGGTGTGTTTGCTCAAGCGTCGGCTGGGAGGATATACCGGCGATTGTTGCGGAGCCCTTTTCCTGTTGTGCGAGCTTGCGTGCTGGCTGGGAGCGGTGGCAGTGACTTATAATTTTTAAGGATGAATAGAAGATGAAAGTATATTTGGTTCGACATACTTCGGTTGATGTGCCATCTGGTACGTGTTACGGTCAGACAGATGTGCCTCTGCGGGCTTCTTTTGAAGAAGAAGCGGCCGTGTGCAAGGAAGCCATCCGGCGCACCGGCATCGACTTTACCCGTGTGTATGCCAGTCCGTTGTCCCGTTGCACGCGCCTGGCCGCCTATTGCGGTTTTTCGGATGCGGAACGTGATGACCGGTTGAAAGAGATGTACATGGGCGAGTGGGAGATGCAGCGGTTTGATGAAATCACTGACCCACGCATTCTGGAATGGTATCAGGATTACCTGCGGGTGCGTACTACGGGCGGAGAATCCTTTATGGATGTGCTGGCCCGGGTTTCCGATTTTCTGGACCATTTGGATCGTACTTCAGGCCCGGTGCTGATTTTTGCGCATGGAGGGGTACTGGTGGCCGCGCAAGTGTATGCGGGAAAGGTGAAGCTGGAAGATGCCATGAAGGCATTGCCTCCTTACGGAGGAATGGTGGAAATCGATTTGCCGCTTCCCCGCTTGCATCCGGTCATGTTGGCCGGTACGGGCAGTGACGTAGGGAAGAGTGTACTGGCTGCGGCCTTGTGCCGTATATTCCGGCAGGATGGGTATCATCCGGCTCCGTTCAAGGCACAGAACATGGCACTCAATTCGTATGCTACGCCCGAAGGACTGGAAATTGGCCGGGCACAGGCGGTGCAGGCCGAAGCGGCGGGTATCCCGTGTCATACCGATATGAATCCCTTGTTGTTGAAACCCACTTCTGACCGGACTACCCAGGTGGTGCTGAACGGTAAGCCCATCGGCAACCGGAGTGCGTATGAATATTTCCGTACCGAAGGGCGTGAGGAGTTGCGTCGGGAAGTCAATCAGGCCTTTGACCGACTGGTGGCCCGCTACAATCCGATTGTGATGGAGGGGGCCGGCAGCATCTCGGAACTGAATCTGAAGGATACCGATTTGGTGAATCTGCCCATGGCGCACCATGCTAATGCCGATGTGATTTTAGTGGCGGACATCGACCGGGGAGGCGTGTTTGCCAGTGTCTACGGTTCGGTGGCCCTGCAGACTCCGGAAGACCGCAAGCGCATCAAGGGTATCATCGTCAATAAATTCCGTGGTGACCTCCGTCTGTTTGAGTCGGGTGTGAAGATGCTGGAAGAGATTTGCGGTATTCCGGTACTGGGCGTGATACCGTATTATCAGGATATTTACATTGAAGAGGAGGATTCGGTGGAACTTTCCCTGAAACAGCGGAAAGCGGTGCAGGGAAAGGTCAATGTGGCGGTGGTCTTGCTCCGTCACCTTTCTAATTTTACCGATTTCAATATGTTGGAGCATGACGTACGGGTGAATCTGTACTACACGAACAACGTGGAGGATTTGCTGAAAGCCGATATCATCCTGCTGCCGGGAAGCAAGAATACGCTTGGCGATTTGTACGAATTGCGCCGCAACGGGGTGGCACAGGCTATCCTTCGGGCTCGCCGTAACGGGACAACCGTCATGGGAATCTGTGGCGGATATCAGATGATGGGACAACGCATTGCCGATCCCGACGGGATGGAAGGCGATGTCTGTCAGTTGCCGGGACTGGGATTACTGCCGGTGGAAACGGTCATGGAGGGAGAGAAGGTGACGCGGCAGGTGCGTTTTTCTTTCCTGAAATCCGGTACGCCGGACTGCACGGGGTATGAAATCCACATGGGACGTACCTCGGCGGTAGACGGGGCACCAGTGGCTCCATTGGTTTATCTGGAGGATGGAACTCCGGACGGATGTGTGGCAGACCCGAAATGTGCAGGCTCCTACATTCATGGGATACTGGATAATCCGGCAGTCATCGAATGGTTGTTGGTACCCTATGCCGAAAAACTGACGCAACCGGCATTGGATTATGCTGCCTTTAAGGAAGAACAATACAACAAACTGGCAGACCATGTACGGAAACACCTGAACTTGCCGTTGCTTTACCAAATACTGACGAAAAATGATTAATGGACACGGAGACGATGCCTTTCGCTATGCGCATATTCGGGCCAATTTCAGTTCGAATGTGTATCATCGGGTGAATCATGACGGGTTGAACCGCTATCTGGCCGAACGGCTCTCGTGCATCCGTTCCTATCCGGAGCCGGAACCCTATACGTTAGGGGCTGAATTGGCCCGGCTGTATGGAGTGCGTCCGGAGGAGGTGTGTGTGACCAATGGGGCTACGGAGGCCATTTACCTCATTGCGCAGGCTTTTCGGGGCAGTCGTTCCCGGGTGTGGATACCCACGTTCAGCGAGTATGCCGATGCCTGTCGTTTGCATGCCCATCGGGTAGAAGGTATCTCCAGCGTGGAGGCCTTGACGGAGGAAGAAGGAATATGCTGGTTGTGCAATCCGAACAATCCGACGGGGCAGACGTGGGAGGCGGATACACTGCGGAGTTTGATTACGCAGTATCCCCGGACCTTGTTTGTCATCGACCAGTCGTATGCGCTTTTTACGAAGAAAGAGGTGCTTTCCGTGGCTGAGACCGTGGCCCGTCCCAATGTCTTGCTGTTACATTCCATGACCAAATGTTTTGCGGTACCGGGATTGAGACTGGGTGCCGTGACGGGTAACGAAGTCATTCTTCAGCGGATACGGGCCTGCCGTATGCCGTGGTCGGTGAATGCGTTGGCCGTGGAGGCCGGACAGTATTTGATGCAGCATTTGGACGAGTACCGGATGGATGTACCGGCGTTGTTAGCAGAACGGAAACGAGTAGCTGAGGCTCTGGAGGCGACCGGTGGGGTAGAGGTGCTTCCTTCGGATACCCACTATTTTTTGGCTCGTTTACGGAAGGGAAGTGCGTCCGACCTGAAAGCCTATTTGGCCGAACGTCATGGGTTGCTCATTCGGGATGCATCCAACTTTGAAGGACTGGACACCCGTTATTTCCGCATTGCAATACAGACAGAAGAAGAAAACAATTTATTAATCGAAGGTATACGCGAATGGATACATGGATAGAAATGGGACTGATTCCCCTGCTGGGAGGATGCTTGCTTGATAAGTTATTGGGCGACCCTTTGTGGTTGCCCCATCCGGTGGTAGGGTTCGGAAAACTGATAGCTCGGTGTGAACGGCGGGGCAATCAGGGTGCGCATCGTAAGCGGAACGGAGCGCTGACAGCCGTAGGCCTGATTCTGCTGGTCTTTTTCGTGAGCTGGGGGCTGTTGGAAGGAGCCAATAGGGTGCATCCTTGGTTAAAGGTGGTTCTTTCGGTAGTAGCCGTATTCTATTGCCTGGCCGGAAAAACCTTGATAGATGAGGTACGGATGGTATTTGAAGCCGCCGACATCTCCTTGGAAGCCGGACGGAAACAGGTGTCGCGTATTGTGGGACGGGATACTTCCGCCTTGTCGGACCAAGAAGTACGTACGGCGGCCTTGGAAACCTTGGCCGAGAACCTGAGCGACGGGGTGATTGCTCCTCTTTTCTGGTATTTCCTGCTGGGTGTGCCCGGCATGCTGGCGTACAAGATGGTGAATACCCTCGATTCTATGATTGGTTATCGGAACGTACGTTACAAGGACTTCGGATGCTGGGCTGCCCGTATAGACGATGTGGCCAATTATCTTCCGGCCCGACTGACGGCCTTACTCATGGTATTGGTGTCCGGTCGTTGGTCGTTGCTGAAGTTTGTGGCCCATTATGGACGGATGCATGCCAGTCCCAATTCCGGTTATCCGGAGGCGGCCTTGGCCGGTATCTTGAATTGTCGTTTTGGCGGTCCGCACGAGTATTTCGGGGAGACGGTCTACAAGCCTTTTATCGGCAGTAATCCTCGTCCGATAAATAGTGACGACATGCGTCGAGCCATCTGTATCAACCGGCTGGCCGAAGGTATGATGGTGTTGCTGATGGTGGCAGGCTATGTGTGCTTTTTGGGGAACACTATCGGATAATTCTTTACTTTTGCATAGAGAATGTTTTTAAACAATCAATAAAATGAAGAAAATAGCTTTACCTACCCGGAACGGAGTAGTAGACGACCATTTCGGTCATTGTGAGTTTTATACGATTTTTACGGTAGACGAAGAGAACCGCATCATGCGTACGCAGGTACTTCCTTCTCCACAAGGATGTGGCTGTAAGTCGGACATTGCGTCCAAATTGCAGGCCGATGGCGTGACGGTGATGCTGGCGGGAAACATGGGAGCCGGTGCGTTGGCCAAGCTCTCGGCTTGTGGTATTACGGTTATCCGGGGTTGTCAGGGTTCGGTGATGCAAGTAGCCGAAGATTACCTGGCTGGAAAAATACAGGATTCCGGAGTGGAATGCGCGCATCATCATGAAGGGGAAGACCATCAATGTGCACACCATTAATTTCTTTTTCCCTTTCATTTAAGGTGAAATGAAGGGGTGTATTCTCTGTCCCACACTGTGAAATACAAAAACCACAGTGTGGGATATATATTTCACACTGTGGGATACAAATTCCACACAGTGGGACAGAGAATTCTTGCAGGCATTTGAAAGAAAATGTGGGGGTAATGAAAAGAAGGTAGCGGCGGCTTCACATTCAATAAAATTCGTATCTTTGTGCTTGATTTTCAAGTATGCTTTTATGAATAAGATTTATTCCTTGTTGCTTGCGGCAGTTTGGGGAGGAATGACGTTGACGGGCAACGCACAGACACAGATTGCGTTTATCTCGGATGCACATATTCAGGACATTGACGGACATCCGGAACGAGTACGTTCCATGGAGGTACAGGTGCAGTCCACCCGTTTGTTCAATGAAAATTATTATGCCTTTCTGACCGCGTTGGACGACGTAGCCCGAAGAAACATTCAGTTGGTAGTATTGTCGGGTGACCTGACCGACAACGGGCAGTTCTTCAACCAGCAGAAAATGAAAGAAATTCTCGACGACTATACTCGTCGGAAAGGGATGCGCTTTTTTGTGACCACCGGCAATCATGATCCGGCGCTTCCGTTTGGGTTGAAACAGAAGAATGTGAATTATCTGGCTGCGGATGGCAGTCGCGTGACGCGGGAAGATTCGTGTGCCGGTTATGCCGACCAGATGAAGTGTTACGCGACATTCGGTTTTTTCCCGAGGAAAGAATATCGGTACTGGGAAACTCCTTTCACTTCTTATGCGTATGAGAAATACAGTTATAAAGAAGCGCAGAAAGAAGGGAGATTGGAAAAAAGAACCTACACCTTGTGCGACTCACTGACTGCAATGGATGCCAGTTATCTGGTAGAGCCGATAGACGGACTCTGGCTGCTGGCCATCGATGGCGGTGCCTATCTGCCGAAAGGGATGAAAGAGGGTAAGATGGTGTATCAAGGTTCCAGTATAGGATATAATAATGTATTGGCACATAAACCTTTTTTATTGCCGTGGGTACGGAAGGTCGTAGCCGAGGCCAAGCGCTTGCATAAAACGCTGGTCGCTTTTTCACATTATCCGTTAGTGGATTTCAACGACGGCGTGTCAGACTACGTGAAGAAGATATGGGGCAACCGTCGTTTCGACTTGGACCGTGTGCCGGAACCGGAGGTGAGCGAAGCTTTTCTGCAAGCGGGTATCCGCCTGCATTTTGCCGGACACATGCACGTGAATGACACAGGTGTTTGGGAAGGAAAGGATGGAAAGAAGTTGTATAATATCCAGATTCCTTCATTGGCTACCTACATACCGGCCTATAAGATTCTGACCATTGAAAACAGTGAGGACTTTCGGGTGAATACTGTGACGCTCGATTCAGTGGCAGGATTCAATCAGCTGTTTCCTTTGTATCAGGCTGAATATCGTTCCGATTCCTTGAAAGGCCATCCGTCAGTGTGGAACAAGGAAATTCTTTCTTCCCGTACGTATCGTGAATTCTGCGATTACCAGTTCCGTGACTTGGTACGTGTGCGTTTCATTCCGCGCGATTTGCCAGACAGCTGGAAGCCTTACTTGAAGTTTACGGGAGCCCGTTTGTTGCAGGAAGTGGCTGGAGAAGATAAATCGGCGGAGGCCGAGTGGACGCAATGGCGCATGGAAGACATGATTCTCGACCTTTATCGCTTGCGTTATGCCGACCAGCTTGCCTTGAGGGATATTCCGGCATCACGTCTGGCTGCCTATCGTTATTTGTTTGACCGTGCGCAGACCTCTGCATCATCTTCACCGGCGGTGGAATATGTGCGGGATCTTTCTACTTTGTTTCAGAAATTTTTGAACGGGGAACCGTGCGTGAATTTCCGGATTGACCTGAAAAATGAAGATATAGAAGTGGTGGAATAGGCAGTATTTTTATTGTACCTTTTCATTAGAGAATGAAAAGATTTTTGTCTCGTTGATTCTGTTTGTTCGAGAAGTGTAGTAAATACAATCTTAATAGTTGAGAAATATTTCTGTAACAAGGACAATTTACTTTTGCCGTCGAAAAAAAGATATTTCTAACTAAAAATTTGTATTATGCTTAATGTACAATCAGAGAGGAAAAGAACATGGATGCAAGGCTTGTGCTTTGTGTTGTTTTTATTGAGTAGTACCTTGGCATTTGCTCAGAACCAGGTGAGAGGTGTGGTAACCGATAAAGCTGGTGAGCCTTTGATCGGGGTAAATGTGCTTGAAAAAGGAACTACGAACGGTACGGTGACAGACATTGACGGGAAATATACAGTAAATGTGCCGAAGGGAAAAACACTGGTGTTTTCTTTTATTGGTTTTGCCACTCAGGAAATAAAGGTCGATTCGAAAGTGTTGAATGTCACTTTGAATGAAGACACCGAGACATTGGATGAGGTAGTGGTGGTTGGTTATGGTAGCATGACGCGTAAGGACGTGACCAGTTCCATTACTACGGTGAAAGCAGAAGACTTGAATGTGGGGGTGTATACTTCTCCGGCTCAGTTGCTTCAAGGAAAAGTGCCTGGATTGACTATCGCCAATACGAGTGACCCGAACGGTGCGGCTTCCATTTCCTTGCGTGGTGCTTCTTCACTTCGTAGCGGTGAGGCGATGGAACCTTATTATGTGATTGACGGGGTGCCGGGGGTGAGCTTGTCGCTGGTGGCACCGGAAGACATTGAGAGCATTGATGTGTTGCGTGATGCTTCGGCTACTGCTATCTATGGTTCAAAGGCTGCCAATGGGGTTATTATCGTAACTACCAAGAAAGGAAACAAGAATGGCAAGACGAATGTAAGCTATAGCGGGTATGTGGCATGGGATAAGACCATGAAAACATTGGACATGATGACGGCCGATGAAGTGCTGGCTTATGCAGATGCAAATGATTTGGACTTGTCCAGTTATTACGATGTGAATCATCCGGCTAATACAGACTGGCAGAGTGAAGTGCTTCGCACGGGTTTCAGTCACAATCATAATATTTCAATTAATGGCGGTAATGAAAAGACTTCTTATAATGCGTCTTTAAATTATCTGGATCGTCAGGGAACGGTTCGCGGTACGGGGATGGATCGTCTGACTGCCCGTTCTTTCTTGCAGAGCAAGGCCTTTAATGACCGACTCGATTTCTCTATCAGTTTGAATGCCAGTGTGACAAACAGCGAAAACGGTCCTACAAGCAATGAGGGAAGAAGCGCACTGGATGCCATGAACTATTATTTGCCGTTGAATCCGGTGACAAACGAAGATGGTTCCTGGTATGGTAGAACTACCTCACAATATTATAATCCAGCTTCACTCATCAATGAAGACCGTTATAAGACTACACAAAAACTGTTGCAGGGAGTAGCTAAGGCTACCGTACATATTCTTGACGGGCTCGACTGGAACTTAAACCTGTCTTACCAGAACGAACAGTATATCTACAATAATTATCATTCTTCAAAGTCGCAGATTGTGGATTATGCTTCCCGTAACGGTCAGGCTGACCGCAGTACGGTAGAAAACATCAAGAAACAGATGGAGACCTATATCAATTGGGACCACACTTTCAATGAGGCGCATAAGGTTGGTGTCATGCTGGGATACTCTTGGGAACAGTCGGACAACAATGATGGTTTTGGTTTGGTGGCCTATAATTTCTATAATGATGATTTGTCATATTATAATATGGCCTTGGCCAATAATATTTCATTGGATGACATCAGCAGTCTGAATAGTAGCTATTTGTTGTCTACTCTGCGTATGATTTCATATTACGGACGTGTGAACTACAGCTATAAGAGTAAATATTTGCTGCAAGCTACGGTACGTCGTGACGGTTCTTCTGCTTTTGGTGTAAACAATCGCTGGGGTACTTTCCCTTCTGTCTCTGCTTCTTGGCGAATCATTGAAGAAGATTTTATGAAAGATCAGAATGTCTTTGATGATTTGAAGTTACGTGTCGGTTATGGAGTCAGCGGTAACTCATTGGGATTTGATGCTTTCTATGCACGTCAGGTATATGGTTCTACCGGTTGGTTTACACCTTCTGCCGGAGGAAATTATCGTGTGTTAGGAGCCACACGTAATGCCAATCCGGATTTGAAGTGGGAAAAGACAGGTATGTTGAATGTCGGTTTGGATTTTGGTTTCTTCAAGAACCGGTTGACAGGTACGATTGAGTATTATGACAAACGTACCAGTGATTTGATTTATAACTATAAAGTTTCCACTTTGCTTTATCCGTACAGTGAAATGTGGGCCAATGTGGGAGACATTAGCAACAAGGGTTTTGAAATTACCATCAATGCGGTTCCCGTGCAGACAAAAGATTTTACTTGGAGTACGACGCTGAATTTGTCACATAACAAGAATAAGGTGGAGTCTTTGTCTAATTCAGAATATTCGGTGAAATACATTGATATGGCGGATCCGAATATCAACAGCTATTCAAATAAATATGTACAACGTTTGATGGAAGGTGCTCCGATAGGTCAGTTCTATTTGTGGGAGTGGGCCGGATATGATGAAAATGGAATGTCTGTTTTCAATGATTATGATGAAAACGGAAATCTGGTTGGTACGACTGATGCTCCGGATGACGGAGACCGTCGGATGGCAGGTTCTGCACAGCCTAAGCTGACTTATGGATGGAACAATGAATTTGCATGGAAGAAATGGTCATTGAGTGCATTCTTCCAAGGAGTGGCAGGCAATAAGATTTTCAATGCGATTCGTGCTTCTTACAGCGATCCTTCCTTGTTGGGCAGTTTTGGTAAAAATATTCTGGCTGATGTTGCTACGGAACAACATGCCAATGATTCGCGTGCGCAAGCTCCTTCTACCCGTTACCTGGAAAATGGTTCTTACCTGCGTTTGTCTACGCTGACGTTAGGATATGATTTCGGAAAGCTGGGTAATTATGTAAACAACCTGCGTGTGTATGCCACTTGTAACAATGTGTTCACTATTACCGGTTATAAAGGTATTGATCCTGAAGTAAATCTGGGGGGATTGGAACCCGGTATGGATATGCGTAATAGCAACTATCCTAGAACCAGAAGTTTTATGGTGGGTGTAAATATGAACTTCTAATTTAAAGGAGAATAATTTATATGAAAACGAAGATAATGCTTACTTGTGCCTTGGCGGCACTTACCACAATCAGTTGTAATGATTTGGATGTAGATATTAAATCCCAATATACAGAATATCCGATTGATTCGGACATTGCGCTTGAAGCGAGAGTCAGCAATGCCTACTACGCTTTCCGTGCTCCCCTGAACCGACGTTACGACGAACTGCTTTCTCTGAGTTCCGATGAATATTCGGCGGTTTGTTTCAATGGCGGATGGCTGGACGGACGTCAGTATTCCAATTGTTCCACTCATTCCTGGGAAGCTTCTGCCAATAATAACCAGTTGAATGTATGTAGTGATCTCTTGGCCGGCATCACCAATTGCAATCAGTTGTTGCAGGACTTGGGAGAAACCAATCCGGAAACGTCCAGTACAGTGCGTGCGGCACGTGCGTTTTATACTTTCCTCTTGATGGATAATTTTGGTGATACGCCGATTGTGGACTACAAGCTGACACAAGGCTCAAAGACCATCAATCGTTCTCCGCGTGCAGACGTGGCTCGCTGGATTGAATCTGAACTGCTGGATGTGCGTGATAAATGTCCGAGTGAGGTAAATGAGTCTACTTATGGTACGCCTACTTGTTGGATGGTGGACGCGTTGTTGGCTAAATTGTATATCAACTGGAATGTTTATACACAAGATGTGACTAGTGCCTCTTGGAACCCTAATGCATCCAATGAAAAGTTAGACGATTGCATTGCGGCATGCGACCGGATCATTCAGTCTGGCTTATTCAATCTGAACGATGATTACAAAGAAAAATTCATGTACAACAACGGGCCTCAGATTAAAGACTTTATTTATGCGGTTCCTTATGAAGCCACTCTTAACCAAGGAATGTGCTATGCACGTTACCGTACATGGCGATATGGAGGAGCCAATGGTTTCTATACCACCGTGCTGACTCCCAGCTGCGGTGGAAACTTTGCGATGAATCCGGAATTTGCTGACTTGTTCTGTTTGCCGGGTGACCGTCGTAACGATGTGGTAGTGGGTGACCCTTCAAAGGAAACAACTCCGGTGTATGAGTATGATCCGGTGACTGGAGAGGTGACAAATACGCCTCACATGTATAATGGTGCACAGGTGGTTTTTACGAAGCATATCACTTTGATTCGTGAAGACGGTGATTTGGATGTAGGAGCTGACGGTACGAGACAAGGTTATCGTTCCATTAAATTCTATCCGGACCCGACCGATTACAATGTATATGAACGTAATCAGGACAATGACATTCCAATTTTCCGTTATGCGGATATCATTCTGACTAAATGTGAGGCGATTACTCGGGGAGGGGAAGCTACTTTAGGGGATACACCGAAGAGCTTGTTCAACCAAATTCGTACGTACGTATCTCCTAATCGTGACGGTTCATTAGACATTGATCATAATCCTTCGTTGCAGGAAATTTTGGATGAACGTGGACGTGAATTCTTGGATGAACACTGGCGTCGCAACGACTTGATTCGTTTTGGAGATTATGAACGGGCATGGGGATTCAAATATATCAATCCGGACAACGCTCAATTGACCAGACGTATTTTCCCTTTGAGTCAGGATGTGTTGAACAGTAATACGAACTGGAAGCAGAATATGGGATATTGATGCGAAGGTTGATTCTGTATTATAGGAATTACTTTTAGAAAAGTAGAAAGCTTCGTGTACAGAGAATGACGGATGGAGATTTCGTCTTCTCGGGTATACGAAGCTTTTTATTTTAATTGTTCTGCTAAAAAAATCATTTTCTTTTATTTTTGTTGGTTTTAGAATGGATAAAAGAAATTTTGTAATTTAGCGGTCAATTTGGAATCTTAAAATAAATTTGAAGAGCATGAACACATTTTTTAGGCTGTTTGCCTTTGTTTTTGTAATTTGTCTGGCAGGTACGAGTGATGCCAAACTGTCTGGACAAGGCACTTCTACTATGAAAACGATTGAAGTAGTAGTGCATCGTGGAGCTAATTATCTGGCTCCGGAAAATACCGTTCCTTCTGCGCTGAAAGCACTTGAACATGGAGCTACTTGGGTAGAACTGGATGTAAGAAAAAGTAAGGACGGCGTTTTGTATAATTTGCATGATGAAACCTTGGACCGGACAACCGACGGACACGGACCCATCCAGGCGGCTGTCTCAGCCGAAATAGATCGTTTGGATGCTGGATCATGGTTCAGTCCATCCTATCGAGGGGTGAAGCTCCCTCGCATTGAAACGATGCTGGATACGCTGAAGGGAAAAGCGAAAGTCTTTTTTGATGTGAAAAAGGGAACTCCTGTGGGAGAACTGGTGCAACTGGTACGCCAAAAAGGATTTGAACAGCAAAGCTTTTTCTGGTTTGCTGATGCACAGATGATTCCCGAGTTTGTGAAACTGGCTCCTGAGATGAAAATCAAAGTCAATGCTTCTGATATCGCAGGGCTTAAGAAATGGCAGGAAGTTTGTAAACCGGCCTACGTGGAAATAGATCCGGAGAAAATTACCAAGGAGTTTACAAATTACTCTCGTAAGAATGGCATTCTTATCATGGCTGCCATACAGAATGGAAATGAGGACGCATATAAAAAAGCGATTCAGGCTCAACCGGATTTGGTCAATATTGACCAGCCGGAGCTTTGGGAACGCGTAGTAGCCGAAAGTAAAGGAATACATGAATATGATTACGCTTCATACGTTGACCCTCGCATCGGGTCGGAAGGACTGGGGCGTGTATTTATCGGACCGTCGTGTCCGTTTGGAATGGTGAAACCTTCGCCGGATTGTACACCTTCGCCCAACAGCGGGTGGCTGCCGATGCCGGAACGGGTGGACGGCTTTGCGCAGGTGCACGTCAGCGGTACGGGTGGCGGACCGAAATACGGTAATGTGCTGGTGATGCCGTTCGGTGACGGTATGGACCGTGTAAGCCACATTGATTACCGTGACTATGAAACGATTCAGCTGGGATATTATGATACCCGTTTCAAACAGAGTGGTATTCGTACGGAAATCACTACTTCTAACCGGGCTTCTTTCTATCGTTTCACGTATCCGGAAGACTCTTTGAAGTCGTTGGCAGTGGATGCCGGTTTCTTCTTAGGGGAAAGCCCAATTCCAGATGAACGGGAAGCACAGCAGTTTGTCGGATCTGAAATACAGGTGTTGTCAGACCATGAAGTGGTGGGTTACACCCGTATTCGTGGCGGCTGGAACAATGGAAAGGCGTATACGGTGTATTTCTATGCGGAAACCGACCGTCCGTTTGTGCAGTCACTCACGTGGAAAGGTAACCGTATCACTGATGCACAGTCTCAGTATGATTCTGCCGAAAAGACCGGAGCTTTGCTGCGTTTTGCGAAATCTGACAAGGTGGTACAGTTGAAAGTGGGCATCTCCTTCCTGAGTAGCCAAAAGGCTAAGTTTAATGCCCATTCAGAAATTCCTCACTGGTCGTTCGAAGAAGTACATAACGGTTTGCTGGCACAGTGGGAAAAGTTGTTCCAGAAAATAGAAATCGACCCGTCTGCTCCGGATGCGAAGAAACGGATGTTCTATACTGCTTTGTATCACACTATGCTGATGCCGGTGGACCGTTCAGGGGAAAACCCACTTTGGAGTGATCCGGAACCTTACTATGATGACTTTTATGCTATTTGGGATACGTATCGTAGTTCTTTCCCTTTGATTACCTTGATTGACCCACAACGTCAGGTGGATATCGTACGCTCGCTGATTAATATCTACAAGCGTGACGGTTACATGCCGGATTCTCGTAGCGGAAACAGCAACGGACGTACACAGGGAGGTTCCAATGCGGAAATCGTGATAGCCGATGCCTTTGCGAAAGGATTGAAAGGGATTGATTACGAACTGGGCTTACAGGCTATGCTGAAGGATGCCACACTCCCTCCTGGCGACAATGAAGAAGCTGAAGGACGCGGAGGACTGATTCCTTACTTGGAACTGGGTTATATTCCTCACGGTATTGACCGGGCCGGTAACCGTACCATTGAATATTCATATTGTGATTATGCCATTGCACAGGTGGCCAAAGGGCTGGGCAAGGAGGACTTGTATCAGCAATATATGAAACAGTCTGAGAACTGGAAGAATCTGTGGCGCAGTGATTACGAGCATGCAGGAGCCAAAGGTTTCATCATGCCGCGCGACAAGGAAGGCAACTGGCTGGATTCCATCCCTATCGGTCATTCTACCCGTTGGCAGCCGAAATTCAAATATACACCGGTCATTTTCGAAGGGCCGTGGTACACGAAGTGGTGGAGCATGTTCTTCTATGAAGCCAGTTCCTGGGAATATTCCTTGAGTATCCCGCACGACGTACCAGGCCTGATTGAAAAATGTGGGGGAGCTGAAGCGTTTGAAAAGCGCCTGGATATTTTCTTTGACAAAGGTTTCTTCAATGTCAATAATGAACCTTCGTTCCTGACTTCTTGTCTGTATCACTGGCTCGGGAAACCTTGGCGTACAAGCGACCGCGTCCGCGAAATCATTGCGAAAAATTACAATGACGGTCCGATTGGATTGCCGGGTAATGACGATTCAGGAGCTATGTCATCTTGGCTGGCTTTCCACATGGTAGGTTTGTATCCCAATGCCGGACAGGACTACTATTTGATTCACACACCGTTGCTGGATTCTGCTACCTTCCATCTCGCTGGCGGTAAAGATTTCAAGATTATCGCGAAGGGACTTTCTGACAAGAATTGCTACATTCAGAGCGTGACATTGAATGGAAAAGATTATCCGTATTCTACGTTGCGTCACAAGGATGTCATTGCCGGTGGTGAACTGGTATTGAAAATGGGAAAGAAACCCGGAAACTGGGGAAAGGAAATGGGACTGGATAAATAAAGAATGCGTATGAAAAAGAAATATCTTATCGGTTTTTTTGCAGCATGCCTGTTAGGTACGGGCATGCTGCCGGCACAGACCGTAGTGTCAGACACATTGAAGTTCGTGTTTAAGTTGCATGGACAGACTCGCCGTTATCAGGTGGTTTTCTGTGAACAGGGTGATCGCTTGCAGATGAATTGGGGTATAGAACGTAACATGCACTGGCAGTCGGGTAGTTACACCATGACACCGAAGGCCTTGGAAAGTGGAAGCCAGTTGTGCTTCTTGCAGCCGGAAGATGGGAATCACTTGCAGTTATCGGATGTGGAAACTGTATATGTATTGTCACAGAAGGCATTGAAGCAGTTGAAGGAGACCGGAAGCATGGATTTTAACCACACAATCTATGACCGGGCGGAAGATGAGTCGGAGAAGAATGCCGGACGTCCGTTGCTTCACGTGGTCGACCGTTACGAAGGCGGAGAGATGTGGATATGGGACAATCCGTCGCTGCCCATCATCTGGCGGATGGCGAACAATCCGCTGGAAGTAAACTGGCAGGTGGAATTGATGAAGAAGTGATGAAATAGAATATATCGCAGATTTTGTTTTTTTGTCGTACCTTTGCAGGGCAAAAACGGAAATAATTTAATCATGCATACAAGAGAAGAAAAACTGGAAGCGTTCGGACGTCTGCTCGACGTGCTGGACGAGTTGAGGGTGAAATGCCCGTGGGACCGCAAACAGACTAACGAAAGTTTGCGTCCGAACACCATTGAAGAAGTGTATGAACTCTGTGATGCCCTGATGAAGGACGACAAGAAAAACATCTGCAAGGAATTGGGCGACGTGTTGCTCCATGTGGTGTTCTATGCCAAGATTGGCAGTGAGACCGGCGACTTTGACATCAAGGACGTGTGCGACAAGTTGTGCGATAAATTGATATTCCGTCATCCGCACGTGTTTGGAGAAGTGAAGGCTGATACGGCGGAACAGGTATCTGAAAACTGGGAGCAGATCAAACTGAAGGAAAAGGATGGCAACAAGTCGGTGCTGAGCGGAGTACCTGAGGCACTTCCTTCTCTGATTAAGGCCTATCGTATTCAGGACAAGGCTCGCAACGTAGGCTTCGATTGGGAAGAACGTGAGCAGGTGTGGAACAAGGTAAAAGAGGAAATCGGAGAGTTTGAGGCAGAAGTAGGTCAGATGGACAAAGACAAGGCAGAGGCCGAGTTCGGTGACGTGATGTTCAGCTTGATCAATGCAGCCCGGCTCTATAAAATCAATCCGGACAATGCGTTGGAACGGACCAATCAGAAGTTTATCCGCCGTTTCAATTATCTGGAAGCACATACCATCAAGGAAGGAAAGAATCTGAATGATATGTCGCTGGAAGAGATGGATGCCATTTGGAATGAGGCAAAGGCAAAAGGTCTCTGACAAGGGAATGCACCTGCAATGTGTTTCAAAGTGTTGCTCTTTTAATGTGATTGGACGTTCCTGGAAAAATATCTTTCTGAAAGAGTAACATATTGAAGGATTTTTCTACCTTTGCGAAACATAAACAAAAAATTTAAAAAGACAATGGTGAACAAAGCTATTATTACAGTCGTAGGAAAGGATACCGTGGGTATTATTGCTCAGGTATGTACCTATTTGGCAGAAAACAAAGTGAATATTCTGGATATCTCTCAGACTATTGTACAGGAATATTTCACAATGATGATGATTGTGGATATGACCAAATTGGAAAAACCTTTTGAAGAGGTCGTTACCGAGCTGACCAATGTCGGTGCGGAAATCGGGGTACAGATCAAGTGCCAGCGCGAGGAAATCTTTGACAAAATGCATCGTATCTAACGAAAAGGAGAAACGGTATGATCAATATAACAGAGGTTCTTGAAACCAACAAGATGATAGAGCAGGAAAACTTGGATGTGCGTACCATTACGATGGGTATCAACCTGTTGGATTGTGCGGACAGCAACTTGGAGGTGCTTTGTCAGAATATATACAACAAGATTACCGGACTGGCAAAAGACCTGGTCAGAACGGGAGAAGATATTTCCAAGGAATTTGGTATTCCTATCGTGAACAAGCGTATTTCTATCACACCGATTGCTTTGGTAGGTGGTACAGCTTGTAAAACACCGGAAGATTATGTGCAGATTGCCAAAACATTGGACAAGGCGGCTGGAGAGTTGGGAGTTAACTTCATTGGAGGTTACTCTGCCATTGTATCCAAGGGAATGAGTCGCAGTGATGAGTTGCTGATTCGTTCTATTCCGAAAGCACTGGCTTGTACGGAACGTATCTGTAGCTCTGTGAATGTAGGTTCTACCAAGACGGGCATTAATATGGATGCCGTAAAGCTCATGGGTGAAATCGTGAAGGAAACGGCTGAAATGACCAAGGAACGTGATTCGTTGGGTTGTGCCAAACTGGTGGTGCTCTGCAATGCTCCTGACGACAATCCGTTTATGGCAGGTGCTTTTCACGGGGTTTCCGAACCGGATGCGGTAATTAATGTCGGTGTCAGCGGTCCGGGCGTGGTGAAATATGCCTTGGAACAGATTCGTGGAAAAAGTTTTGAAGTGCTTTGTGAAACCATCAAGCGTACGGCTTTCAAGATTACCCGTGTGGGACAGTTGGTAGCACAGGAAGCTTCACGCCGTTTGAACGTGCCGTTCGGTATCATCGACCTTTCATTGGCTCCGACGCCGGCGGTAGGCGACAGTGTGGCTGAAATCCTGCAGGAAATCGGACTGGAATATCCGGGGGCTCCGGGAACGACGGCAGCTTTGGCTTTGCTGAACGACCAGGTGAAGAAAGGTGGTGTAATGGCTTCTTCGTATGTGGGCGGGCTAAGTGGTGCCTTTATTCCGGTGAGTGAAGACCAAGGAATGATTGATGCCGTTGAAGCAGGTGCTCTGACCATTGAGAAGCTGGAAGCCATGACTTGTGTCTGCTCTGTGGGCTTGGATATGATTGCCATTCCGGGAAGTACATCTGCCGCTACCATTTCGGGGGTAATCGCCGACGAGGCAGCTATCGGCATGGTGAACCAGAAGACCACAGCGGTGCGCGTGATTCCGGTTGTAGGCAAGGAAGTGGGCGATACGGTGGAATTCGGTGGCTTGCTGGGATATGCTCCGGTAATGCCGGTCAACCGTTACAGCTGTGAGGCTTTCGTGAACCGTGGCGGACGGATTCCGGCTCCGATTCATAGCTTTAAGAACTGATGTCGAAATAAAATAACAGATAGAAAAGAGGGAGGCTCAGCTGGTTGGACAACCGTTGAGCCTCCCTTTCTCTTATAACCTTAATACGATGTGGTAATTGTATTTACTCCTATCATATAACAACAGAATGAGGAAAATGTTTTGGCTGAGGTGAGAAAATGTAATAGGACACTGCCGGATTTGTACTATCTTTGCGACGGAAATATTTAAACCTGTATGACAGATTATTTGAATGAACTGAATGACAGTCAGCGCGAGGCGGTGATGTACAATGAAGGACCCTCCTTGGTAATTGCCGGAGCCGGTTCTGGAAAGACGCGCGTGCTGACCTATAAGATAGCTTATTTGCTGGACAACGGATATGAACCGTGGTCCATCCTGGCATTGACCTTTACCAACAAGGCGGCCCGCGAGATGAAGGAGCGTATTGCTCGTCAGGTGGGGCCGGAGCGTGCCCGATATCTTTGGATGGGGACTTTCCATTCCATCTTTTCCCGTATCCTGCGGGCGGAGGCTGAAGCACTGGGCTTTACGTCTAATTTCACGATTTACGACGCGACGGATTCCAAGAGCTTGGTGAAGACCATTATCAAGGAAATGAATCTGGACGACAAAGTGTACAAACCGGGCATGGTGCAGGGACGCATCAGTCAGGCCAAGAACCATTTGGTACTGCCGGAGGCATACGCGGCAAATGCAGAGCTGGTGGAGGCGGACCAGGCGGCAAAGGTACCGTTGGTGCGGGAAATTTATGCACGCTACTGGAACCGCTGCCGGCAGAGTGACGCCATGGATTTCGACGATCTGCTGCTGTATACTTACCTGTTGTTTCATACTCGTCCGGACATCTGCGACAAGTATGCGGCCCGTTTCCGTTATATTTTGGTGGACGAGTACCAGGATACGAACTTTGCCCAGCACAGCATTGTACTCCAGCTTACGCAGAAACAGCAGTTCGTGTGCGTGGTAGGCGATGATGCGCAGAGCATCTATTCCTTCCGTGGGGCCAATATCGACAACATCCTGAATTTTACCCGTACCTATAAAGATGCCCGCCTGTTCAAGTTGGAGCAGAACTACCGTTCCACGCAAACCATTGTCAATGCGGCTAACAGTTTGATTGCGAAAAACCGTGACCAGATTCGGAAAGAGGTGTTCTCGGAAAAAGACAAAGGAGAGCCTATCGGCGTGTTTGCGGCCTACAGCGACGTGGAAGAAGGAGAGATTGTGGCCAACAAGATTGTGCAGTTGCATGCGAGGGAAGACTATGCCTATCACGACTGTGCCATTCTGTACCGTACGAATGCCCAGAGCCGTATCTTTGAAGAGGCGTTGCGCAAGCGCGGTATTCCGTACCGTATTTATGGGGGACTGTCGTTCTACCAGCGCAAGGAAGTGAAAGACGTTGTGGCCTATTTCCGATTGGTGGTGAATCCGAACGATGAAGAGGCTTTCAAGCGGGTCATTAATTATCCGGCACGTGGCATCGGGAATACTACATTAGGGAAGTTGGTGGAGGCGGCCACCCGTTATCAGGTAAGTTTGTGGAAGGTGTTGTGCGAACCGCTGAGCTATGGACTGACATTGAACAAGGGTACCCACACCAAGTTGCAGGGCTTCCGCGATTTGATTGCGGAGTTTGTGACGATGGCCCAGGAGAAGGATGCCTATACGGTAGGCATGGAACTGGTACGTCGTTCGGGTATCATGGCGGAGATTTATCAGGACCGCTCGCCGGAGAACTTGAGCCGGCAGGAAAACATCGAGGAATTGATGAATGGTATGCGAGACTTCTGTGAGGGACGACAGGAGGAGGGGAATCCCCATCTGTTGCTGACCGATTATTTGTCGGAGATTGCCTTGCTGACCGACCAGGATGAAGACAAGGGAGAAATACAGTCGAAGGTAACGCTGATGACCATCCATTCGGCCAAGGGATTGGAGTTCCGCAATGTGTTCGTGGTAGGGATGGAAGAGAACCTGTTTCCCAGTCCGCTGTCATCGGCATCTTATCGGGCGTTGGAAGAGGAGAGACGCCTGTTTTATGTAGCCGTCACCCGGGCAGAAGACCACTGCTACCTGTCGTATGCCAAGAGCCGTTTCAAGTATGGCAAGATGGAGTTCTGCAACCCGAGCCGTTTCCTGAAAGACATTGACGTGCGTTACTTGAAACTGCCGCAGGAGGAACTGATGACCGGACGCATTGAGGAGACGGCCAGCCGTTTCCGGAAGGAGGCCAGTCGCGCTTCTTACGAACGTGAACCTCGTGAAAGCGGACCGTCGATGTTCGACGGAGGTCCGATGCCGGAAGAACCCCATCGCTTTGTGCCTCCTCGTACGTTGCGGCGGATTCCCGAGGCAGCTCCATCGGCTACGCCGTCACGTCCGTCGGCTGGAGGATTGTCGGCGGGTATGTGGATAGAGCACGAACGTTTCGGCAAGGGAGAAGTGACCAAGGTAGAAGGCAGCGGAGACAACTGCAAGGCGACGGTGCAGTTCCAGCATGCCGGGGTGAAACAGTTGTTGTTGAAGTTCGCCCGTTTTAAAGTAATTGATGAAACAAATAAATAAGAAAGACAATGATAAAAGACTGGGACAAGATACCCTCTCCGTGTTATGTCATGGAGGAGGAGTTGCTGAGAAAGAATCTCACATTGATCAAGCACGTGGCCGATACGGCAGGGGTGGAAATCATTCTGGCGTTTAAAGCTTTTGCCATGTGGAAATCGTTCCCTATATTCCGGGAATACATCCGTTATACCACGGCTAGTTCCGAATACGAGGCTCGTCTGGCTTTTGAAGAATTCGGCAGCAAGGCGCATACCTATTCGCCGGCCTATACGGCACAGAACTTTCCGGCTTTTCTGAAATACAGCAGTCACATCACCTTCAACTCGCTGTCGCAGTACGAACGGTTTTATCCGATGGTCAAGGCGAATCCGGAGCCGGTGTCCTGCGGCATCCGCGTCAATCCCGAATATTCGGAAGTGGAGGTGGAGCTGTACAACCCTTGTGCACCAGGTACCCGTTTCGGAGTGACGGCCGACCAGTTGCCGGAGCAGTTGCCGGAAGGAATTGAAGGGTTTCACTGTCATTGCCATTGTGAATCGAGTTCCTATGAACTGGAACGCACGCTTCAGCATATTGAAGAGAAGTTCAGTCGCTGGTTTCCGCAGTTGAAATGGCTGAATTTGGGAGGAGGCCATCTGATGACACGGGTTGATTACGATGTGGACCATCTGATTCGCCTGTTGCAAGGGTTGAAGTCTCGCTATCCGCACTTGCAAATCATTTTGGAACCAGGTTCAGCCTTCACCTGGCAGACAGGTCCGCTTGTAGCCTCTGTAGTCGATGTGGTAGAAAACCGGGGCATACGGACAGCCATTCTCGATGTCAGCTTCACCTGCCATATGCCCGACTGCCTGGAAATGCCTTACCAGCCACGGGTGCGTGATGCCGAGTCGTTGCCGGCTGATGCCGTGAAAACCGCTCCGAAAGAAGAGCATGTGTATCGCCTGGGCGGAAACAGTTGTCTGAGTGGGGACTACATGGGTAGCTGGAAGTTCGACCACGAGCTGCAGGTGGGTGAGCGGATTGTGTTTGAAGACATGATTCACTATACCATGGTCAAGACGAACATGTTCAATGGTATCCACCATCCGTCGATAGCCATTCTGCATACCGACGGCGAACTGGAAGTGTATCGTACTTTCCATTATGAAGACTATCGTGACCGGATGTGTTGACCCTGTTTAAAAACGTCTAAGCGTTTGCTGGAAAACGCTTAGGCGTTTTAGTTCAAACGCAAGTGCGTTTGAGTCAAAACACAAGGACGTTTGGATTAAAACGCAAGTACGTTTTCACTCAAACGTCCTTGCGTTTTTTTTTGAAGGATGCAAAGGCTTTCTTTTGTCTCTCAAAAAGTCTTCATTTCCAACTTCTTCCGCTCGAAAATGCGGCAGGAGTGCCTTGGGGCGGCGAAATGGCTTCACTCAAAAATGTCACTTTTTTTCAAAAAAGATGCCCGATAGCTTTGGTAGTTTCAAAAAAAGGACTACCTTTGCACTCGCAATCGGGAAAATGATGAACGGTTGTAGAAATGATGCGGAAATAGCTCAGTTGGTAGAGCATAACCTTGCCAAGGTTAGGGTCGCGAGTTCGAGTCTCGTTTTCCGCTCAGTGAAAAAGAAAAGAGTTGCGCTAAGCAAATGCCCAGGTGGCGGAATGGTAGACGCGCACGTTTCAGGTGCGTGTGTCGAGAGGCATGCAGGTTCGAGTCCTGTTCTGGGCACCACGAAAAACAATTCTTTTCTTTTTCTTTTTGGAGGAATGGCGGAATTGGTAGACGCGCCACTTTGAGGGGGTGGTGACAGTTTATGTCGTGTGAGTTCGAGTCTCATTTCCTTCACGAAAATTGCGGAAATAGCTCAGTTGGTAGAGCATAACCTTGCCAAGGTTAGGGTCGCGAGTTCGAGTCTCGTTTTCCGCTCAAGCGTTTTTTTTGATGCGCGAAGGTCGAAAGGCCGTAATGCCCAGGTGGCGGAATGGTAGACGCGCACGTTTCAGGTGCGTGTGTCGAGAGGCATGCAGGTTCGAGTCCTGTTCTGGGCACTACATTGCGGAAATAGCTCAGTTGGTAGAGCATAACCTTGCCAAGGTTAGGGTCGCGAGTTCGAGTCTCGTTTTCCGCTCGGAGGAGAAAACAGCGCCAGTTGTTTTCTCTTTTTTTATGCATTTTCACAGAGAGAATTTTTTGGAATATCTGTTGCGGGTATTATAAGGAATTTGATATATTTGCGCCTGCAATCAGAAAAAGGAAAAAGTCATGAAAACGTATGATGTATATTTCTCGGACGGAAGTTCGAGCGACAATAAGGGATTTTCCATCAAGACTCCCGAAAAGGCCATTCACATGGCCGAGGATATGCTGGTGAAAGGCAACAGTTACATTGACGATTATGCCGGAGGTACAATCTCGGTCGTGGCGTCCGATGGAGAAGTAGTGTGGAGCAGTCCGATACCGCCCAAGAAAAAATAACAAGTGTGTAATATATCATTAAAACCATAAGAATTTATGTTTTCTGGAATAGTAGAAGAATATGCGGAAGTAGTGAAGGTGGTAAAGGACCAGGAAAACCTGCACCTGACGCTGAAGTGTTCGTTTGTCGACGAGTTGAAAATTGATCAGAGTGTATCTCATAACGGCGTGTGTCTGACGGTAGTGAGCATTCAGGATGGTACTTATACAGTGACGGCCATGAAGGAGACTATCGAACGTTCCAATATCGGCCTGCTGGTTCCGGGTGACAAGGTGAACGTGGAACGCAGCATGATGATGAACGGACGGCTGGACGGGCACATCGTGCAGGGACATGTAGACCAGACGGCTGTATGTACGGCTATCGACGATGCGCAGGGAAGCTGGTACTTTACGTTCAAATATGATTTTGACAAGGAAATGGCGAAGCGCGGTTATTTTACGGTAGACAAAGGGTCTGTCACGGTGAACGGAGTGAGCCTGACCGTCTGCAACCCGACTGTCGACAGCTTCCAGGTGGCTATCATTCCTTACACGTACGAGCATACCAACTTCCATACCATTAAGGTAGGTAGTGTGGTCAATATTGAATTTGATATTATCGGTAAATACCTGAGCCGCATGATGCAGCTTACAAAATAATAGCGAGAGGTGTTTGCTTTTCAGGCGCAGTTTCCGGACCATTTCCGGAAACTGCGCCTGAATCGTTTATAGGTCTTTGAGTAAAATCTGGCTGTTTTTTTCCGTAAACTCCTTGCGGGCGTCTATCAGGGTTTTCCAAGCGGCCGAATAATGGGTGGGGTCTATCTTGAAATCCTCGGCTCCATTGGCATCCAGCTGGCTGAGTAGAGTACCTACGCTCAGTTGGTTGATGTCGATACCTGGAACGTACTGGGGTTCGCGTGATTTTTCTTCTCCTCCGGCATCCGTTTCGTAAATTAGCCGCATGTCCTGTAGTTCATACAAGATGCTTTTGGTCAATCGGATGGGAATCTTATGCTCTGTACTGAGAGCTTCTGCCGTGTAAGGCTGTCCGCCTGTGGCAAACCGCTTGCAGATGGAACTCAGGATGATGGTACAGAAGAAGTCATGGAAGCGGCGGCTGATGTGGGCCGTTTCCTTTCCAAAGTTGAAGGTGGAAACGTTCTGGCTGATGTAGCTCATTTCGGCGCCGAACAGGCAGATACTCCAGGAAATCTGTGTCCACAACAGGAAGAGGGGGATGGCAGCAAAACTTCCGTAGATGGCGTTGTAATTCGATACCCATATCTGGCTGTTGATGTAAAAGTATTGGAAGGCTTGAAACGCGCTTCCAGCCAGCACACCGGGAAGCCAGGCGTGTGAGAGTTTGACTTTCGTGTTGGGCATGAAGGTGTAAAGTCCGATGAACATCCCCCAGATAAGGGCGTAGGGGATGAGCCGGACAAGGAATTTCAGGATAGGGGCCAGTACCATGAAGTTGTCCATTTCTTTAACATAGGTCATCATGAAGATGGTGAGACCGCTGGAAACCACCAGCAGAATGGGAAGCAGCAAAATCATGGAAAAATAGTCGGTGATTTGCCGGAATACACTGCGGGGTTTCTTCACCTGCCAGATGGCATTGAAGCTGCGCTCGATGTTGTCAATCAGCAGCAGGATGGTACCTAACAGCATGATCAGGCCGATGCCGATAAAAATACCACTTTGGGCGTGCTCCAGATAAGAGTTAATCCAGCTGAAAATCAGTTCGGCTTGGGTGCCGGTCATTCCTTGCCGGAGCTGTGCCTCAATCAGTGTGTCGAATCCGAAACCGCGGGCAATGGCGAACAGCAGGGCCAGGATGGGGATGATGGAAAGCAGGGTGCTGTAGGTCAGTGCGGAGGCACGTACCACGATGCGGTCGTTGATGAACTGGATGATGGAAAGATAGACAATCTTGAGGTAAGTATAGAGTTTCCACTGGAGGTGAGACACCTCATCTTCTCGGATGCGCCATATTCCGTCGTCGAGGAAATGAATCAGCGCTTTAATTCGGGCATTCATGGTTCGTGTGTTTATGGTGAAAAAAGAAAGCAGCCGGTCTATAAGCCGGGTTCTGTCACCCTGCGAGTGCAGGGGAGCCTGTCATTTATCTACGCCTGCCGTTACCGGCAGGCTCTAGCGGTCCACCCTCCGACGTGGGGCGAGCAACCCTCGTTAATGCCGGTTTACATGACCTTACAACTCCTAAGATGCACAGCCCGCATATCACTATACGGCTGGTAGGCTCTTACCCTACCTTCTCACCCTTACCTCCGGGTGGAGGCGGTTATTTTCTTCTGCATTACTCTGCCTTTGCAGGCGGCTTTCTGTTAGGAAGTAGGACGCTCTGTGTTGCCCGGACTTTCCTCTTCTACCCAAACGGTATCAGCGACAGACCGACCAACTGCTTTCTCTGTGCAAAGGTACGCAAATAAACGGAATTTGTGCTATAATTGGCGGGATTCTTTCGTTTGCGCCCTTCTGAATGGGAGCTGGCAGGCAGGACGATTTGTCAGCGGTGTCACTATTTCACTGGTAATGAATGTAAATTTGGCAGATTTGGCAGTTAACTGCGGTTAATGCCTTTCTGTCCATTGTTAAAAGACGGAAAAAAGAACAGGAGAAGAGTACACTCGTATGGAATTTGTTCTACTTTAGCAAATGAAAAGTTAAAACAATGTAGAAATTAACATTTTAAACAATAGAAGATATGAAAACAACAACTAAGTTTGCGATAGGTTCAGTAGCAGTCATTGCACTGAGTGCTGGAGTGGCCGGAGCTACAGCGTATGCCATGATGGAGAAAAATCAGGCAAACACATCTTTCTATGATGCTTTTGATACTGCGTCTCCTTTGCGTACGGCGGCATTGGATGCATCAAGTATGCAACCGGTCGATTTGACGAAAGCGGCAGAAAGTACGTTGAACTCCGTGGTACATATCATGTCTATTCAGCGTAGCAAGATTCAGACAATTCAACAGCCCGATATATTCGATTTCTTCTTTGGTGACGGACGAGGCCGGCAGCAGCAGGTGCAGACTCCGGAACAGAGAGGTCTCGGTTCAGGTGTCATCATTTCAAAAGATGGTTACATCGTGACTAACAATCATGTGATTGACGGGGCCGATGAAATTAATGTGAAGCTGCATGACGGACGCGAAATGAAAGGACGTGTCATCGGGGCAGACCCGACCACCGACTTGGCATTGATCAAGATTGAAGGGGATGATTTCCCGGCTATCGTGGTCGGTAACTCCGACAACCTGAAAGTAGGTGAGTGGGTACTGGCAGTCGGTAATCCGTTCAATCTGGGTTCTACGGTGACAGCCGGTGTGGTCAGTGCGAAATCCCGTGGGCTGGGAGCCAATCAGGTAGAGTCTTTCATCCAGACCGATGCGGCCATCAACCAGGGTAACAGTGGTGGTGCGCTGGTCAATGCGAAAGGTGAATTGGTAGGTATCAACGCCATGCTGTACTCTCCGACAGGAGCCTACTCCGGTTATGGTTTCGCCATTCCGGTAAGTATCATGACCAAGGTGGTAACCGACTTGAAGCAATATGGTACCGTACAGCGTGCATTGCTGGGTATCGGTGGTCGTGATATGGGTAACGAGGTTTATCCGGATGAAATCCGTAAGGAACAGAAGGAACTGGGTGCTACCGAAGGTGTGCAAGTTGTAGAAGTGACCGAAGGTGGCTCAGCCGACGGAATCTTGCAGAAGAACGATGTTATTTTGAAGCTGAACGACACCAAAGTAAAGACGATGGCCGACCTGCAAGGTATGCTGGCTAAGTATCGCCCGGGTGATAAAGTGAAGGTGACTGTTTTGCGTGACAAGAAAGAAAAGACCTTTACCATTACCTTGAAGAATTCTCAGGGAACGACTAAAGTAGTAAAACAGGCCGATATGGAAATCTTGGGTGCTGCCTTCCGTGCTGTGCCGAAAGAGCTGAAGGAACAATTGAACTTAGGTTACGGAGTGGAAGTGACCGGTGTCAGCGACGGAAGAATGAAAGACAGTGGTATCCGCAAGGGATTCATCATCCTGAAAGCCAACGGAAAGCAGTTGCATAGCGTACAGGATTTGGAAAACGTGATGAAAGCCGCTTCCCAGTCAGCCGATCAGGTACTGTTCATGACAGGTGTATATCCGTCAGGTAAACGTGCTAACTATGCCGTAGATTTGTCACAGGCAGAATAACATAATAATTAAGTAAGGTAAAAAGATTTTTTCCACATGAAGGCGCTTCGAACCTGCGAAGCGCCTTCTTTGGCTTCTGGCTATAGGAGCGGACAGTCCGTGTGTGGAATGAACAATCGGACCGTCTGCTCTGTTTCCTTTTTGACGTGCGGTTGACAAAAAGAGAGAATGAAGGCAGGTTTAAGAAATTTATAGATTCTTTCTTTAGAAAATCGCTGTCAGAATAAAAATTTTTATGTACTTTTGTACCCAAATCATTTTATATAGAATGAGACAGTTAAAGATTACTAAAAGTATCACTAACCGAGAGAGCGCTTCTTTGGATAAGTATTTGCAGGAAATCGGTCGTGAAGATTTGATTACTGTAGAAGAGGAGGTAGAACTCGCTCAACGTATCCGTAAAGGTGACCGTGCGGCATTAGAGAAACTTACACGTGCCAACCTACGATTTGTGGTGTCTGTAGCCAAACAGTATCAGAACCAAGGTTTGAGCTTGCCGGATTTGATTAATGAAGGTAACTTGGGATTGATTAAGGCCGCTGAAAAGTTTGATGAAACCCGTGGCTTCAAATTTATCAGTTACGCCGTTTGGTGGATTCGTCAGTCTATTTTGCAGGCATTGGCAGAACAGTCACGTATCGTGCGTTTGCCGTTGAACCAGGTTGGTTCACTGAATAAAATCAGTAAGGCATTCTCTAAATTTGAGCAGGAAAACGAACGTCGTCCGTCGCCGGAGGAACTGGCCGACGAGCTGGAAATTCCGGTTGACAAGATTTCGGATACGCTGAAGGTTTCCGGTCGCCACATTTCCGTGGATGCTCCTTTTGTGGAAGGAGAGGACAACAGTCTTCTGGATGTGCTGGTGAACGATGATTCTCCGATGGCCGACCGCTCTTTGGTGAATGAATCACTTTCGAGGGAAATTGACAGGGCACTTTCTACGTTGACCGAAAGAGAGAAGGATATCATCCAGATGTTTTTCGGTATTAACACGCAGGAAATGACGTTGGAAGAAATCGGCGACAAGTTTGGGCTCACTCGTGAGCGTGTTCGCCAGATTAAGGAAAAGGCAATTAGACGATTAAGACAAAATTCTCGTAGTAAGCTGCTCAAATCTTATTTGGGATAAGGTAGAGATTGATTTCCGAAAAAACAGGAGGGATGTATGAAGACAAGCTCAGTCTTGATGCATCTCTTTTTGTATGTATAAAGGTTTTTTCTTTGTTAATTTATATGTCTTCTTTCGGTTTTTACGCATAATTGTGTACTTTTGCCCCCATAAATTGATGAATTATGCGTTACACAAAATTTTTTTGTTTCCTGTTTCTGATGGTATTTGCTGCTTCGGCATTCAGCAAGCAGCCGAAAGATAAGAATAAATATGGTGTGTATCTGGCAGGTGTTTCTGCTTCGTTCACTGATTCATTAGTGTATTTCACTGATGTACAATATTTGGATAGTGCGGCTGTGGATGACAAGGACATGTTGGTAGGCCGTGCTTTGTACAGTCTGCAACTGAAGGATTATCTGGAACAGAAACAGAATGGCAAGAACCGTACATGTTTCATGTTTTTTAGCCGGAAGAAGAAAAACGTGCAGAAGGAGCTGAAAAAACTGAAAGAAAAATATACGAAGGGCGGTTCATTGTTCCTTCAAGATGTAAATCCGGAATTCAAGTTTACAAAGCCTGACGTAGAATGAGGGGGATGAAGAAATGGGTGTATGGCCTGTTGGTAGTGTTTCTGGCGGCCTGTTCGAACGAGATTCCGGAACAACAGCCGGCCAAACGCTCAGGGCGTACCGTATTAGCTTACCTGATATCCAATAACCGTGCGGGTTCTTTGGATACATATCTGCGTAACAATGTGATAGACATGTACACGGCGTTGGGAAATATGAAGGAGTCGTGTACGTTGCTGGTTTTCTATCGTCCCTATACGAATGACGCGCCCTTGAGTAATCCTACTCTGATGAGTTTTTATACCGATGGGCGGGGGAATGTCAATGGTCAGCCAGCTTTGACGGGGGCCAATCTAACCTTTGAATCGATTTGTCAGGTAGCAGAAAAGAAAGAATATACCATGAATAGTCAGATTGCTACCGATCCGGCTATGATGGAAGAAGTTTTTAAGGATATGCAGACGGCAGCGCCTTCGGACAGTTACGGAGTGATTTTCGGTTCACATGGCACCGGGTGGATGAAGGGGAACTCAGTCCTTACAAAAGCTTTTGGGGATGACAGCGGCTATCACATTGATATCCCAGATTTAGCCAATGTCTTAAAAAACAGTTTTACGAAGAAACTCGATTTTGTGCTGTTTGATGCCTGTATGATGGGTACGGCAGAAGTGTGCTATGAACTGAAGGACGTGACTTTACATTGTGTGGCTTCTGTTTTGGAAACTCCTGTATATGGATTCCCTTACGACCAGCTCCTTTCTTATCTGTATGCGGATAGCGTGGATTATTCTGCTGTATGTCATGAATTTATTTCCTTTAATAAGATTAATAATCTGTGGGGGACTTGTGCGGCAGTCGATTGTAGCCAGATGGAAAATCTGGCTGAGGCTGTGAAGAATAAGTTGATGGAATGGCAGGATGCCTTACCTTCTGTCAGTCTGGAAAATGTGCAGCAGTATGGAGTGAACAGTTATCGGTATTTCTCATACGATGTGCTAGATTTCTTCCGTGAGTTAGGACGGAAGCATGGAGTGGCGGAAACGGATTTGAATACGGAAATCGCTTCTGTACAGACCGCTTTGAATCAGGCTGTGATTGCCAAGGAATGTCTGGCGGGACCGGAATATGAATTTGATGGTTTGACGGTAGACGATGCCCGTTTCTGTGGAATCGGGATGTATATTCCGGGAGAGTATAATCGATATGTGATGAACAAGACTTCCTGGAACAGTTACTATACACAATCTATCGCCTGGTATCGTGCGGCAGGCTGGGATGCCTTGAACTAACTGATTGCTTCTGACTTCTTGACGCTTTGTGTAAACTTTCTGTGTGGTAAATTTGTTGTATTGCTTTAAGGCAGATTAATCGCTATGTGGAATTTTATCAAAGAGTTAAAACGGAAAGATCATCCGCGTTATCTGGGTGGACTGGATTTCTTCAAATACATCGGTCCGGGATTGCTTGTGACCGTCGGTTTCATCGACCCGGGTAACTGGGCCTCGAATTTTGCGGCAGGAGCTGATTTCGGCTATTCCCTGCTGTGGGTTATCACTCTGTCGACTATTATGCTGATTGTGTTGCAGCACAATGTGGCACATTTGGGTATCGTTACCGGGCTTTGCCTGAGCGAGGCGGCCACGAAATACACGCCCAAATGGGTGTCGCGTCCTGTATTAGGTACGGCGGTACTGGCTTCCATCTCTACTTCGCTTGCCGAGATTTTGGGAGGAGCCATCGCTTTGGAGATGCTCTTTCACATTCCCATCATTTGGGGAGCCCTATTGACCACAGCATTTGTCGTCATCATGCTTTTTACGAATTCCTATAAACGGATTGAGCGGGCCATCATTGCTTTTGTCTCCGTCATCGGATTGTCTTTTCTGTATGAAATGTTTCTGGTGGAGATTGACTGGCCATTGGCAGTCCGTTCGTGGGTGGTACCTTCTATTCCCCAAGGGAGTCTGCTGGTCATTATGAGTGTACTGGGGGCGGTGGTCATGCCCCACAACCTGTTTCTTCATTCGGAGGTGGTGCAGAGCCGGGAATACAACAAGCAGGACGATGCTTCCATTCGCAAACTGTTGAAGTATGAGTTCTACGATACCCTTTTCTCCATGGGAGTGGGCTGGGCCATCAACAGTGCGATGATTTTGCTGGCAGCGGCTACTTTCTTTGCCCACGGGGTGGAAGTGGAAGAACTGCAACAGGCCCAAAGCCTGTTGGAACCCTTGTTGGGTAGTCAGGCAGCCTTAGTGTTCGCTTTGGCCTTGCTGATGGCCGGTATCTCGTCGACAGTGACGAGCGGTATGGCGGCAGGCTCCATCTTTGCCGGGATGTTCGGCGAGTCATATCATGTGAAGGATATCCATTCGCGGGTGGGTATTTTGCTTTCCTTGGGTGTCGCTTTGGTAGTGATTCTGTTCATTGACAACCCATTTCAGGGCTTGATTATCTCTCAGATGGTGCTGAGCATCCAGCTGCCGTTCACCATCTTCCTGCAGGTGTGGCTGACTTCCTCCCGGCGGGTGATGGGACCGTATGCCAATTCTCGCTGGAGTACGTGGGTACTCTATACTATGGCGGTGGTGGTGTCCGTGCTGAATCTTGCCCTGTTGTTTTCGTGAATGCTTGTCAGGCTTCATGAGGAGTGACTTCCTTCATTTTCTTTTTGAAATGATAAAGCAGCATGAGGGCGGCTACCGCAAAGGCCAGACCGTCGGACAGCGGCATGCTGAACCATACCCCTTTCAGTCCGTAGACAGGCGGCAACCAGGCCAGTCCTGGAAGCAGGAAGAGCAGCTGACGGGAAAGGGACAGGAAGATGGAAATCCGTGCCTTTCCGATGGACTGGAAGAATTGGGTGATGACAATCTGTGCTCCGACCACGGGGAAAGCTAAGATACCGATTCGCAAGGCGAGGATGGCATCGTCCATTAGTTCCTGACTATCGGTAAACATACCCACGAAGAGTCCGGGGAACAGTTCTCCCACAGCGAATCCTACGGTGGTGATGATGCAGGCCGCCGTAATGCCCAGCTTTAAAGTGTGTTTTACCCGACTGAAATGGCGGGCTCCGTAGTTGTAGCCCGTAATGGGTTGCATACCCATGGTGATACCCATCACAATCATGACAAACAACATTTGGATGCGGTTGAGGATACCGAAGGCTCCGATGGCCATGTCGCCTCCATAGCTGAGCAACCGGTTGTTAATGAAGATGACGATACAGCAGGCACACACGTTCATGACAAAAGGCGACATGCCGATGGCAAAAATATTTCCCATGATTTTCCGTTGCAGACGAAGGTTGGGCCGGTGGAAACGGATGTAGCTTTTCGGGCTGCAGAAGTGGTATAGCACCCAGATCATGCCGAAAAACTGTGAGCAGACCGTGGCCAGTGCCGCTCCCCGGATGCCCCAGTCGAATACGAAGATGAAGATGGGAGCCAGGATGATGTTGCATCCCACCGTCAGCATGGACGAGAGCATGGCCTTGCGCGGATAGCCCGTGGCCCGCATCACATTGTTGAGTCCGATCATGACATACGAGATGGGACTGCCCAGCAGGATGACCTGCATGAAGTCGCGTGCATAGGGCATGGTCGCTTCGCTGGCCCCGAAGAAAAACAGAATCGGTTCCAGGAAAATGAACGCCACTCCTCCGTAGAACACGGCGTTGATGACACAGAGAATTGCCACATTGCCCAGGATGTCTTCGGCCCCTTTCTTGTCTTTCTGTCCCAGGCGGATGGAAGAGAGTGTAGCACCTCCCACGCCTACCAGCGTACAGAACGCCACCAGCAGGTTCATGAGCGGGAAGGTGATGGCCAGTCCCGAGATGGCCAGTGCTCCCACGCCGTGTCCGATAAAGATACTGTCGATGATGTTGTAGAGCGACGTCAGTGTCATGCCGATGATGGCCGGGATGGAATATTCCAGTAACAGTTTCCCGATGGGAGCCTCTCCTAAGATATGCGGATTGTTCTCTTTCATGCGAAATTTGTTTATTTTAATTCTCAAAGTTAGGAATATGAACCGATATTTCAGAACTTTGCATCGTTAAATCAAACTAAACATCGAATGGACAAAACGAAATGTGTAGCTGCCCTTTTTGATTTCGACGGGGTGGTGATGGATACCGAATCACAGTACAGTCTTTTTTGGAACGAGGTAGGAAAACAATATCATCCGGAATATGAGGAATTCGGACGGGTCATCAAAGGACAGACCCTCAAACAGATTTACGACCGCCATTTTCAGGGAATGGAACGGGAACAAGCTGAAATTACCGACCGCCTGAACCGTTTTGAGACGGAGATGAAGTATGAATACGTGCCGGGAGTGGAAGATTTCATGCGCAGCCTGCGTGCCCATGGTGTGAAGATTGCCATCGTGACCAGCTCGAACGAGAAGAAGATGGCCAACGTCTATGCCACGCATCCCGAACTGAAGGGACTGGTCGACCGGATTCTGACGGCTGAAATGTTCCATAAATCGAAGCCGGAACCCGACTGCTTTCTGTTGGGAGCTGAGGTCTTTGAGACGGTACCGGAAAACTGTGTCGTTTTTGAGGATTCCTTCCATGGCATTCAGGCAGGAAATGCGGCAGGAATGGCTGTAGTGGGACTGAGTACGACCAATCCGGCGGAAGCCATTCAGAATCAGTGCGCTTTGGTGATTCCGGATTTCCGCCATTTTACCTACGAGGCTATGATGAACTTGCTGTAACACTTGTCTGATTCAGAAAAATCGGCTATTTTTGTGGAAATTTTACTAAATAGGAAAAGGAATTATGGCAGGATATCTTTCAGGTGATACTCGTAAAGTAACGACTCACCGTTTGATTGAAATGAAACAAAGAGGTGAGAAAATTTCCATGCTGACCTCTTACGATTATACCATGGCACAGATTGTAGACGGTGCCGGAGTAGATGTAATTTTAGTAGGCGACTCGGCTTCAAATGTCATGGCCGGTAATGTGACCACTCTTCCCATCACGGTGGACCAGATGATTTATCATGGCAAGTCGGTGATGCGCGGTGTGAAACGGGCACTGGTGGTAGTAGACATGCCGTTTGGTTCGTATCAGGCCGACCCGTTCGATGGAGTGCGCAATGCTATCCGCATCATGAAAGAAACACATGCCGATGCGTTGAAGCTGGAAGGCGGTGAAGAGGTTATCGATGTGATTCGCCGTATCATCGGGGCCGGCATGCCGGTAATGGGACACTTGGGGCTGATGCCGCAGTCCATCAACAAGTATGGTACTTATGGTGTGCGGGCCAAGGAAGAGGCTGAGGCCGAGAAGCTGATGAAGGATGCCCGTCTGCTGGAAGAGGCTGGATGTTTTGCACTCGTGCTGGAAAAAATTCCGGCTGAACTGGCAGCCCGTGTGGCCAAGGAACTGACTATCCCCGTAATCGGTATCGGTGCCGGAGGGGGAGTAGACGGACAGGTGCTGGTAGTGACCGACATGCTGGGCATGACCAAAGGGTTCAGTCCGCGTTTCTTGCGTCGTTATGCCGACCTGAACACGGTGATGACCGATGCCATCGGGCATTATGTGGCCGATGTGAAGTCGTGTGACTTCCCGAATGAATCAGAGCAGTATTGAGCCTATTTTTTTGGCATAAATAAGAGTGCATGGACTGTAGGACCGGACGGTCAGTTTCCGGCAGGTGATACAGTCTGTGCATTTGTGTTTTGGAGAAGATAGAGATATAAAAGAATAAGAACATGTGGAATCGCAATTTTAATCTTTTACTTACAGCAAATTTTTTCCTGTACACGGCGGTGTATATGCTGTTTCCGGTCCTTCATCGGTGGATGGTGGGGGAGGGAGGATACACCAACCTTCAGGCCGGATGGACCATTGCTATTTTTGGGGCTTCCTTGTATATCTTTGGAGCCTTTAATAATTATTTGGTCGATACATTCAAGCGTAAGGCCGTATGTACGCGCAGCATCTTGTTGCTGGCGTTGGTAGGATTGATATACCCTTATTCTTCGGGGATAGGAACCATCGTAGCCCTTCGGGTATTGCAGGGAGCTTTGTTTGGAGTGGCACTGATGTCGATGGGAAGTACGCTGGTTATCGACGTGACGCCCAGCCACTGCCGAAACAGGGCCAATCTTACTTTCACCTGGTCGGGAGTCCTCGGTATGTTGTGTGGCATTTGGGGGGGATACAGTTTGGGAGACTTTCTTTCGTTCCAGTATGAGCTGTATCTGTTTGTCATCCTATGCATCGTTCCCATCCTTTTGGTATCAATGGTGAAAGTCTGCTTTCGCGCTCCGCTGGATTTGCCGTTGCTGTCGCTCGACCGTTTTCTGTTGTTCCGCACCCTGCTTCCGGGACTGAACATGATGGTGGTACCTTTCATTTTGGGGGTAGTATTCAGCACGACTTTCGATAGTTTTTTCTACATTTGTATTATGGCCGGATTTGTGGTCTTCCTGTTGCTCGACCGGTTGTTCCGCAGCCAGGCCGACGGGCGTTTCCTGAATGCCGTGGGGCTGGTGCTGATGGGACTGGCGTTGCTGATGCTTTATCTTTCAGACGGTCGCGATTCCCTGTGGGGAGCCGGATTCCTGTTGGGATTGGGCATGGGACTTTCCCTGTTGCAGTTCTTGCGGATGATGATTTATCTTCCGTTGCATTGTGAGCGGGGAACGGGCTATCACACTTACCAGTTGCTGTGGGAGACCGGTGTGATGGTGGGCGTACTGCTCGGGCAATATGTAGCCAACTCCATGAAACGGCAGTACCTGCTGGCCTTGCTGGTCTGTATGGTGGGACTGCTGGTTTACCAAGGAGGCATCCATAGCTATTTTGTACGACGCATGAGAAACAGATAACTTAACCAATATAAAGAATATGGCAGACGACAAGAAAATTATCTTTTCAATGGTGGGAGTGAGCAAGTCATTCCAGAACAACAAGCAGGTATTGAAAGACATCTACCTATCCTTTTTTTATGGCGCGAAAATCGGAATCATCGGTCTGAACGGTTCCGGTAAGTCTACGTTGATGAAAATCATTGCCGGACTCGACAAGAATTACCAGGGCGAAGTGGTATTTTCGCCGGGATACAGTGTCGGTTATTTGGCACAGGAACCCCAGCTCGACGACACGAAAACCGTGAAGGAAGTCGTGATGGAAGGGGTGCAGCAGGTGGTAGACACGCTGGCCGAATACGAAGAAATCAACCAGAAGTTCGGTTTGCCGGAGTATTACGAAGATCCGGAAAAGATGGACGCCCTCTTTGCGCGTCAGGCCGAACTGCAGGATATCATTGATGCCACGGATGCGTGGAATCTTGACAGCAAACTGGAGCGGGCGATGGATGCCCTGCGCTGTCCGCCGGAAGACCAGCTGGTGAAGAATCTTTCGGGAGGTGAACGCCGCCGGGTGGCCTTGTGCCGTCTGTTGTTGCAGAAGCCTGATGTCCTGTTGCTCGATGAGCCGACCAACCACCTGGATGCGGAAAGCATCGACTGGCTGGAACAGCACCTGCAGCAGTACGAGGGAACGGTAATTGCCGTGACACACGACCGTTACTTCCTGGACCACGTGGCCGGATGGATTCTGGAACTCGACCGTGGCGAAGGTATTCCTTGGAAGGGAAACTATTCCAGCTGGCTGGAGCAGAAGACCAAGCGCATGGAGATGGAGGAAAAGACGGCCAGCAAGCGTCGCAAGACTTTGGAGCGCGAACTGGAGTGGGTGCGCATGGCTCCCAAGGCCCGTCAGGCCAAGGGTAAGGCCCGTCTGAATTCGTACGACAAACTCTTGAACGAGGATGTGAAGGAGAAGGAAGAGAAACTGGAAATCTTCATTCCGAACGGTCCGCGTCTGGGCAACAAGGTCATCGAGGCCAAGCACGTGGCCAAGGCGTATGGCGACAAGCTGCTCTTTGACGACCTGAACTTCATGTTGCCGCCTAACGGCATTGTGGGAGTTATCGGTCCGAACGGTGCCGGAAAGACCACCCTGTTCCGCTTGATTATGGGACTGGAAACGGTGGACAAGGGCGAGTTTGAAGTAGGTGAGACGGTTAAGATTGCCTACGTGGACCAGCAGCACAAGGACATCGACCCGAACAAGAGTGTATATCAGGTGATCAGCGGAGGCAACGACCTGATTCGTATGGGTAACCGCGATGTGAATGCCCGCGCCTACCTGAGCCGTTTCAATTTCTCCGGTTCCGACCAGGAAAAGCTCTGCGGCATGCTTTCGGGTGGTGAACGTAACCGTTTGCATCTAGCCATGGCCTTGAAGGAAGAAGGCAACGTGCTGTTGCTCGACGAGCCGACCAACGACATCGACGTGAACACGCTCCGGGCGCTGGAAGAAGGTTTGGAAGATTTCGCCGGCTGTGCCGTGGTCATCAGCCACGACCGTTGGTTCCTCGACCGTATCTGTACGCACATCCTGGCATTCGAGGGAGATAGTCAGGTGTTCTATTTCGAAGGTTCCTACACGGAATACGAGGAAAACAAGATGAAGCGCATGGGCAATGTAGAGCCGAAACGCGTGCGCTACCGCAAGTTGATGGAAGACTGATTTTCAGGAACTTATATAAAACATAAAAAACGCTTCGACGTCCAGAAGAAAACGTCGAAGCGTTTTTGTTTAAATGCACTTGCGTTTGAAGGAAAACGCACTTACGTTTTAGTTGAAACGCACTTGTGTTTAAGGTTAAACGTCCTTGTGTTTTTTTAAAACGCAAGTGCGTCTTTTTGAGGAGTTATAAATCTCATGGAATCAACATGTTTTCTACTTCTTCTAAGCTGCCGTCTGTCTTTTCAGGAGTGATGTGCAGCAAACGAGCCAGCAGGGAATAAATCGATACGTTCCGGAACTTGGGTGCTTCGTATCCCTTCTTGAAGTCGGGTCCGCATGCCCGGAACATCACCTGCATATCGTCGTAGGTCGGGTCGAAACCGTGAGCGCCTGGAAGCGTCTGGGTCCCTTCTTCCACCAGCCAGCCTAGGTCGGGCAGTACGATGATGTCGCCCACGCGTGGATTACTGCCGTAGTGCAGGTAAGCTGGAATCTCTTCTTTCTTCCATACCCGCACATGGTCAAGTCCCTGCAAGGCCTGATATACCGAGTCGCGATATTCCGGTTTTGTATAAATCTGTGCCGGCAGGTTTCCGTCAATCAGTGTGTACCAATTCTCTTTCAGCAGGTGCTTGATAGGCACGAAGCGGTCGGCACTCACCGTAGCCATACCGTGGTCGGCCGTCACAATCAGGTTGATGTCTTTCCCGAAAGGCAGGCTCTGCAGTCCTTCCCACAAGTATCTCATGAGTCCGTCCAGTTCTTCGATGCAGCGGCGTGTTTCTTTGCTGTGCGGGCTGTAGCTGTGGCCGTAGGTGTCGGAATCTTCAAAGTACATCATAATCAGTTGAGGCCGTTCTTCTTCCGGCAGTCTCAGCAGGCGCAGGGCCTCTGCCACACGTTTTGTCTGCGTGAGCCGCGGTTTCTGGTCGTACACACGGTAGTAGGTGGGATGCTGTCCTTTGACAGCGATGTCGGAGCCTACCCAGTAGATATTGCCTGTCTTGATGCCTTGCTTCTGGGCTGTAATCCAGATGGGTTCCCCTCCGTAGTAGGCGGGGTTGTTGCGGGTTTCCGGCTTGGTCATCTTGTAGAGTTCCTTGCGTTCCGGGTCCCAAAACGTATTGGCCACGATGCCATGATGGTCGGGTACCAGTCCCGTGGCAAGAGTATAGTGGTTGGGGAAGGTTTTTGAGGGGAAAGAAGGAATCATGGTAGCCTTCACGCCTTCGCGGGCCATCTGGTCGAAGAACGGGGTGTCGTACATCTTGGGGTAATCCCAGCGGAATCCGTCGAGGGAAACAATTACGGTGTAGTGTTTGCCAGCCCACAAGGAGAGGCAGGTGCACCACAGGAAACAGAGGATGAAAAATTTTTTCATAAGTCTGGTTTTTGTTGAGGTTGATAAAAAGAAAGGTGTATTGCCACTTTCTTTGTGGGCAATACACCTTATTATGAGAAGGGTCAGTCTTTCATTAGAAAGTCAGTCTTACACCCACCTGGCAGTGCCAGCGTGAGCTGATGTCGCTCTTTTTGATTTCAGCTTTGTTGTAGGAATATTGTGGAGTTCCATCTTTAGCAAAACTCTGAAGCGTCAGCGGAGACAGGTTGTAAGCAGATTCATAGCTTGCGCCCCATTTCTTGTTCAACATGTTGGCAAAGTTGATGATATCGAAAGTGAATTCCAGTTTGCCCATACCCTGAATGTTGTAAATGGTTTGTGCCAGATGCAAATCGATTTCATGCTCCCATTTGCTCAGATTAGAATTGCGTTCAGCGAATTGTCCTCTATGATTCTTTGCATAACTATCGTTTTCAATCCATTGTTTAAAGGCTTCACGGCTTTCTGTTGCAGTCATGATAACTTTTCCCGTTTCTTTATCCACATTGTCAATGAATGTCATTTTATTTAGTTCATCATTTGTCGGGATATAAAGTAATGAATTTCCTTTCTGTCCGTCATTATTAAAGTCTGATTTTTCATTCATGGTCAGGCTGTAGCGGCTTCCAGAGAATCCATTATAAATCACAGAGATGGTAGTGCTTGTCCAGCCGTTCCAGTATTTCGGACTGTTGTAAGAAGCTTGAACCATTACGCGGTGAGGAATGTCAAATTTAGAGAAACCAAGTTCATTTTCAGAGTTGGTATCTACAGAATAGTTATATTTCCAGTTAGAGTAAGCTACAGAGCTTGTACCATCATTTACAGATTTGGCATGTCCGAAAGTGTAAGATGCAGACATATCCAAACCAAAGTTGAAGTGCTTTTCTAATAAAGCAGACACTGCGTAGGTGTATCCTTTGTTGGTATTTCTCAGGTTGACAATGCTGTTATAGCTTTTGTCGACTGAGTATAACGGGGCTGCAGAAGCTTCGACTCCAGGAATGGCATATCTTACGCCTTCGTTTTTTAATGCAAGATTTTCAAAGAATACGTTATTCATTGTCTTTGAATAGACGCCTTCCAAGGTCATCTTCACATCGCCCGGTAATTTTTGTTCCCATGCGAGGTTGGCACGGAATACCTGCGGATATTTGAAGTCTTTGGATACGGTAACAATATCAGGACTGAATTTTCCATCTAGAGAGTTGGCTGCTCCCATCGGGTTATTAGCGTATTGTCCTAATGAAGGAGCTGTGTGTGTAGGATTCTTATCATTATCTACTGGGTTGATAGTAGTGCCTTTACTTTCCATACCAGTATTATTGAAAGCATTTGACAGCCAAACAAATGGTACGCGACCAGTAAAGATACCTATACCACCACGTAATAATGTGTTATGAGAGTCATCGGTATACCAACGGAAACCTACACGCGGTGAGAACAATACTTTAGCGCTTGGATTTTCTCCGACACGTACACCAAAACCTTTTTGTGCAGCATATTCATTAAATGTGGGGTTCTCAGTAGGGTTATTGAATACTACTGGAATGTCAATACGTAAACCATATGTCAGGTTGAAATTTGTGGTTACATCCCATTTATCCTGTGCATAGAAACCAAATTGTCCTGATTTCATAGCTGGAGCCCATTGTGTATCACCTCCAGTCAATTCTGGGTCGGTATATTTATAAATGTATTTGTAAGGCTGGTCATCCATGAATCGCTGTAAATCGGCATAGTACCAAGAACCATTTACTGCTTGAATGAACAAGTTCTTCATGCGGTAGATTTCATTATGTGTACCGAAAGTCAAAGTATGGTTACCTAAATACCAGGACAGGTTATCTTCGAAGGTATAGATGTCCTGATCCAGATAATTGGCTCCAGATGAATATTCCGTACCGATATTGGCCGTAATGGCTGTAGTTTGGTCACCACCTAATATATCATCGATTTGAACAGTAGGACCTTGATAGGCTACGTTACGGTGGTCACGGATGAAGCTGGCAGAAGCACGAAGTTCATTGTACAGGTTCTGGCCCAGGTGAGAGTTCAATTCGGCTACGATAGAATTGGTCTTGTTGTTCATACGGTAACCGCTGTTGTTGAAGGTATAGGTGGTAGAACCTAAGCTGTAGTTGTCATCGTATGAGTTGTTGTGCTGGTAACGCAGTGCCAGTTTGTGGTTTTGGTTGATGTTCCAGTCAATACGAGCCAACAGGCCGAATGATTTGTTTTCAATATTGGACTGTCCGTAGCTTTCCTGAATGCCGGTCAATTTATAGTACTGGTCAGCAATCTGTTTAGCCACATCGTTGGTGATGTAACTTTCTGTATATCCAGGATATACGCTTGAAGGATATGATTCCTTCTTGGCTTCTGCACTTACGAAGTAGAACAGTTTGTCCTTTACGATGGCACCGCCCAATGTTCCACCGTAAGTACGGGTGTACTGCTGGGTGAGCGGAGACTTTTCATAATCACGTACGGCGCTGTACTTACCATACATGTTCTGGTTGTTGAAGTAAGTATAGGCAGAACCGTGAGTGGTGTTAGTACCCTGCTTGGTAATGGCGTTGATACCACCTCCGGTAAATCCGCTCTGGCGTACGTCGAAGGGAGCTACGACTACCTGGATTTCCTGGATGGCATCCATGGAAATCGGATTGGCACCTGTCTGACCACCGTTGGTTCCGGATGCAGACAAACCGAATACGTCGTTACTTACCGTACCGTCAATTTGGAAACTGTTGTAGCGGTTGTTTGAACCGGCGAAGGTGATACCTCCGTTCTTGGAAGTCATGGCCATCGGCATGTTCTTCACGATGTCGTACACATTACGGTCGACTGTCGGAGTGTTTTCTATTTTCTGTGTGGAGAAGTTATGGGCTGCTCCGGCATTAGCCTTGGCATCGGCTACCACTACTACTTCGTCCAGCAGTTCTGAACTCGGTTTCATTTCAGCGTTCAGGCTGAGTGTGTTACCCAGTTCGAGGGAAATACCCGTGTAGGTTGTCTTGTTGTAGCCTACATAGGAAATTTCAATTTTGTAGGGACCACCGGTACGCATACCTTGGATGGTGTAACGTCCGTCTACGTTGGTGACTGCACCATAAAGCGTACCTGAAGGTTCGTGAATGGCTACCACTGTAGCGCCAATAACCGGTGCTTTGGTTTCATCGAGAACTTTTCCGCTGATAGCAGAAGTGGTTACCTGAGCATTTGCGCCTACAGCCATCGCTGAAACGACCAATGCTGAAAACAGGAATTTGGAATGATGTAGCATAAAATTTAGATTAAATGAATTGTAAATCTATTTTTAGTGTTTGTCAGTTTAATACTTGTTGTTTCTGCTTAAATAAAGTCTGATTGTCAGAACTTTTCGATTGCAAAGTTAAAAAATCTTTTCAACCTGTAGAGCTTATGTTAGTGCTTTAACAAATCGGTCAAGAAATAATTAACTTTTTTACTTTAGAAGAAAGAAAAGAAATCCTTGTGAAAAAAATGTTTGTATCTGATTATGTGTGAGATATTTGTGCTTTAAGCCTTGTAACGGATTTGTAATTTTCTATGCTAAGGTGGAACTTCTCTTTATATTATTACATAAACTATGAATTTATTCCCGTTTTAATCTGTAAGTGAATTTTTCGTACTTGTGTTTTTTGCTTATTTTTGTGCCTCAAAGAATTTTGACGGAAGATGAAATTAAGATTGGAGGAGAATAAAGGAATACCAGCACATTTGTTGTGGATGCTGGCTGTGATATCGGGATTGTCGGTCGCGAATTTGTATTATAACCAGCCATTGCTGAATAGAATCAGTGAGGACCTGGGAGTTTCGGAGTTTACTGCTAACCTGATACCGATGACTACGCAGATTGGCTATGCCCTGGGATTGCTGTTCATCATCCCGCTGGGTGATTTGTACAAGCGAAAGCACATCATTGTCGTGAATTTTATGCTTTTGGTAGTGGCTACTTGCAGTATTGCCTCTTCTGCAAGCATTCCTTATATTTTAGTGGCTTCGCTGGTGACAGGCATCTGTTCGGTGATGCCACAGATTTTCATTCCGATAGCGGCACAGTTTTCGTTGCCGGAAAATAAGGCCCGCAACGTGGGAATGATGGTCAGCGGTCTGCTGACGGGGATTCTCGGTTCCCGGGTGGTCAGCGGCTTTGTAGGAGAATATTGGGGGTGGCGCACCATGTATTACATTGCGGCCCTTCTCATGCTGTTGTGTATTTTTCTTGTACTTCGGGTACTGCCGGACATGCCGTCGAACTTCAAGGGAACGTATGGCGGACTGATGAAGTCACTGTTTACGCTGTATCGTGACCATCCGACCATCCGGATGGTGTCTGCGCGGGCTGGATGCTGCTTCGGCAGTTTTTTGGCTTTGTGGGCTTGTCTTGCCTTCAAATTGAGTGGAGAGCCTTTTCATGCGGGAAACAATGTGATTGGCATGCTGGGGTTATGTGGTATCGCAGGGGCTTTGACGGCTTCTTTTGTGGGCAGTCTGGTGCATAAGTTGGGGGTACGTTTTTTTACCTATCTGGGTTGTGCACTGATGATACTGGCCTGGGTAGTGATGTATGTCTTCCAGAATTTCTATTTGGGCTTTATCGTAGGCATTGTAGTGATTGATATTGGTATGCAGTGCATTCAGATAAGTAACCAGACGTGTGCTTTGTCGCTGGCACCGAAAGCGTCCAACCGAGTGAATACGATTTTTATGACAACATATTTCGTGGGCGGTTCGCTGGGAACTTTTCTGGCTGGTACTTGCTGGCATGCATTTGGATGGGCAGGGGTGACAGGAGCAGGAATCGGTCTGGCAGCAGTGTCTCTGCTGATTACGCTTTTCGCCCGGAATTGATTTAATATGGAGAACAGAAAAAATGAAAAAGAATGTGATTTATCTGAACGACTGGCTGGGTATCCATCCCTATACGACGGTAGCTCCGTCGGATGGTTTCTTTGTGGAGTTGGCCAACCGGCTTTATATGGTGTGTGATCTGGAAGAAGTACCAGAGCCGTACCGGAAGAAAATATGTCTTTATGTGGCTGCCTATCTGGAAGATTTGGTGTCAGATTTGGGGCTGTGGCAGGCTTTTATAACGGCTCATACTCATCTGTACGGACGATGTCTTCCGTTTTATCCGCTTGGGAAGAATTATGTCAAGGGAGAAGTCAATGAAGAAGACCTTCGTTTTCTGATTTGGAATACGTGGCAGAAGGCCTTGTTTAAGCATTCGTATGTAAATCCGCTGGACGGACAGATTTTGCAACTGGCACGGGCTTTTATGCCGATCATGGAAGAGGCCTATGAGCAGGTGCCGGAGAATGAGTTGTTGCGCAATTATTTTTCGGGGTATGCCGACGAGAAGGAAGCTGACCGGAAACTGACTTGGCTTTTCGGTCATACATACCTTACGGAACCGTCTATGTGGCCATATATTCAGCAGGTGACACCGACCGACCGGTTTATTGTACCGGTAGGACCTTTGGCGTTGTTTTTGCATGAATGGATTGATTTGCTGGCAGGCAAGCACTCGAAGGTGTGGAAGGAGGTACCGGGATTGTATCCGGAGGAGCCGGTGGTACCGGACGAGGTGCTGGAAAAAAATGCAGAAATCTATCGGTTGTTCACATTGTGGACGGGTGGAAGACGGATTATCTATCTCAACGGGTATGATTCGTTGAAGCGTTTCCTGGTGGAGATTCTCCGTTGGCCGGACGATGAAAACCATACGCTGCCACAGATGAAAGCCAACCGTAACTTTGTGCTGATGGTGGATGAGCAGAAAGGACTTTTGTTGGCAAAGGATGTGTGTGAGTATATTGCAGATACGGAAAACCCATTTTACAATCAGGAAGAGGCGTCGCAGAATGCGTTTCGTATGTTGACTGAAGAGATGCTTTGTCCGCCCGATTTACTGACTTACTGCATTTGTGAGAATCTGCTTCCGGATGCGGAATTACCAGAGGTGGGAGAGAAGATGCTGGTGAAGCTGAACGCTGATTTTATCGCCCGCCACTCTTTACTTTATTATTATCGGGGAGATTGATTTGAAAAGAAACAAGCATAAAAAAAGCACGAATTTAATTCGTGCTTTTTTTATGCTTGATATGGATATTGAATTAGCAAATCTTGTGAGAGCCGTCGCTGATGACCACATCGTATACTTTCGGACTACGGCCGAATTTTTCTTTGAAGCGTTCTTTAGCAGTAGAGATGAAGGTTTCATACAGTTCGTTCTTTACCAAGTTGATGGTACATCCGCCGAAGCCGCCACCCATCACACGTGAACCGGTTACGCCGCAATCGAATGCGATATCGTTCAGGAAGTCAAGTTCTTCACAACTTACTTCGTAAAGCTTGCTCATACCATGATGAGTTTCATACATCTTCTGACCTACTGTTTCGTAGTCACCTTTCTCCAATGCATCACATACATCCAATACACGCTGGATTTCTTCAATCACGTATTCCGCACGCATATAATCTTCTTGTGTTACTTCTGCTTTCACTTCGTTCAGCATGTCCATGTTGCAGTCTCTCAGGAATTCTACGTTCGGGTGGTTCTTTTTGATGGCTGCCACTACTGCTTCGCAGCTTTGACGACGCTTGTTGTATGCAGAAGAAGCCAGTTCATGTTTTACGACTGAATCAACCAGTACCAAGCGGTATCCGTCCGGTCTGAAGGGGAAGTACTGATATTCCAGTGAACGGCAATCCAAGCGAATCAGATGACCTTCTTTACCGAATACGGAAGCAAACTGGTCCATGATACCGCAGTTTACACCGCAATAGTTGTGTTCTGTAGCCTGACCTACTTTAGCCAGTTCAAACTTGTCAATTTTGTTGTCACCGAACAAGTCATTTAATGCGAAAGCGTAAGTAGATTCCAATGCGGCAGAAGAAGACATTCCGGCACCCAGAGGCACATCACCGGCAAATGCAGTGTTGAAGCCTTTCACGTCAACTCCGCGTTTGATCATTTCGCGGCACACGCCGAATATATAGCGTGCCCAACTTGCTTTCGGGGCATCCTCTTCATTCAGTCCAAATTCTACGTAATCTTTCAAGTCAATAGAATAGGCGCAAACCTTGTCTTTTCCATTGGGCTTGATTTCGGCAACCATTCCTTTGTCCACTGCTCCTGGGAATACAAAACCTCCGTTATAGTCTGTGTGTTCACCGATTAGGTTGATTCGTCCCGGAGAGGTATATACTGAGCCTGTTGTACCGTCAAAATGCTTGATGAAGCGGCTTCTTACAAATTCTATGTCCATAATGATAAAAGTTTAAAGGTTAATATTAAAAAGCATATCCGATCCTGACACGCAGGACCGGACAGCCGGAATTATTCTACAGGAATATCTTTGTTTACATTCTTGCAACCTGTCATACCGTAGAACAACAGATAAGCAAGCATAGCCACAATCAGCCAGTAACTGGCCATGTAGCCTACTGCATCGGAGATGACTTGTTGCAGCAACGGGAAGATTCCACCACCTACTACCATCATCATGAAGATTCCGGAAGCTTGTGCGGTGTATTTACCTAATCCTTCTACAGCCAAGTTAAAGATACCTCCCCACATGACGGAAGTACACAGACCGCAAAGTACAAGGAAGAGTGCACTTACCGGAACCGATGGAGTTTTCATAGAATTCATCACATCGGTGGTAGTCATGTGTACTTCTTTCAGCTGTTCTGCATAAGGTGCCAGTGCTTCTTCCGATGGATTGCTGGTGAATGCTGCAATCTGATCGGTTGGAACACCTGCATTTGTTAATATTTCAGATGTTTTGGCTACAGGATCATATACTACCTTGGGTACATTGAAACCTACTGTTTTGGGTGTGAAGATGGCAATGACCGTAAAGATAATAGCTGTGGCAGAAACGGTAATTAATTGTGCACGTGTTGAAACCTTTCCACTGATGATACTACTAGTCAGACGACCCACCAGCATCAACAGCCAGTAAATTGCGGCGATTGCTCCGCCGATAGCTGCACCGTTGGTCAGGATTCCGGCTCCCTTTTCACTGGAGTCTGCCAGGTAGAAGTTTAATGTACCCGGAATACCGATTTCAATACCTACATAAATGAAGATACCGATAACTCCCAATACTGTATGACGGAAGCTCCAAGGGCTATGGGAGAATTTTTCTTTAGCAGCATTATCGCCTTTCTTTCTCATGTGAGGTTCCGGAATGGATACGAAAGAAATTACGATGAAAGTGAAAGCGAATACACCCATAGCGATGAATAACAGCGGAGCCACGTCAGACATGGCTGTTTTTGGGGTAACTGTACCGATGAGTACACCTACGAAAAGCGGTGTCAGTGTACCAGCCAATGAGTTCAATGCACCACCTGTCTGAATCAGCTGGTTACCTTTGTTGCCGCCACCTCCTAATAGGTTTAACATCGGGTTAACTACTGTATTCAGCATACATACACTGAATCCGCAGATAAAGGCACCTAACAGATACACGATGAAATTCAGCTTGATAGAGTATTCACCTAAAGAGAATACATCCACGTCTGCACCGAAAAGACTTGACAAATATTGTACCAGCAAACCGGCGAAACCGACTGCCATGGCAATCAAGGATGTTTTCTTGTATCCGATTTTTACCAGCATGTTGCCGGCGGGAATACCCATAAACAGGTATGCCAAAAAGTTCATCATGTTACCCATCATACCCAATGTGTTGGCACCGGCGTACTGGTTTTTCCAGATAGTACCAAACGGTGCGGCCAGATTGGTAACAAATGAAATCATCGCAAACAGAAAAAACATTGTAATGATTGCGATGACATTAGTTTTTTGTTTTTGTTGCTCCATGGTTTAAATTGAAAGTGTATTAAGTTATAAATTAGATTGTTTTTCTATGTGTTACTTTTCTACCCCGAATTTATAGACTGTAACTTGATGATAGGTGTCTTCTGGTTTCAGTATGACAGAAGGGAAATGTCCTTTGTTGGGTGAGTCTGGGAAATGTTGCGCCTCAAAGCAGATGGCGCTTCTGGCCGGAAATGTGGCTCCATGGTAACCGGTGAAGCCGTTGTGCCAGTTGGCAGTATAAACTTGTACGCCTGGTTCTGTGGTGTATACTTCCAACGAACGTCCGCTTTCTGGTTCTACGCATTTTGCAGCGAATACCAAAGCATCCGTTTCGCGTTTATTTAACACGTAGCAGTGGTCGTATCCGGCTCCGTGGATGAGTTGCTGGAAAGGCTCGTTGATACGGCTTCCTATAGTATGAGGGGTGCGGAAGTCCATTGGCGTATTTTCTACTTTCAGTATTTCACCTGTAGGAATGGATACTTCATCAATAGGAATATAATAGTCTGCATTGATAGTGACGATATTGTTGTTTACGGTCGGTGTCGGATTGTCCAGACCGGCCAGGCTGAAGAATGCATGATTGGTCAGGTTGATGATGGTCTTTTTGTCCGTGTTGGCTACATAAGTAATGACCAGTTCGTTATTATCTGTGAACGTATAAGTGACAGTTACGTCCAGATTACCTGGGAAACCCTCTTCTCCATCTTTGGCAAGGTAATGCAGCACGACGCTGTGCTCATCTTCCTGTTTGGCATCCCATACGCGAGCATGGAAGCCGGTTGGACCTCCGTGCAGAGAGTTTGGCCCGTTGTTGATAGTCAGCTGATATTCTTGGCCGTCCATCAGGAAGCTTCCTTTGGCGATACGGTTACCGTATCGTCCGATTAATGTACTGAGGAAAGGTTCGTGACTGTTAATGACGTGGTCAATGCTGTCGTGTCCTTGTACTACATTGGCCAGTTTTCCGTTTTTATCCGGAACCATTATTGCTAAGATTGCTCCCCCGTAGTTTGTGATGGCTGCTTCAGCACCGTTTTGATTGGAAAGAATAAACAAGTCTGTTTCTTTGCCATCGACTGTTTTTTGAAAATCTGCTCTTTTTAAGCCGCTTAAATTATTTTCTTTATAAAATGTGTTGTTCATATTATTAAAATCTTTTTAGTTCACACATTATTTTGTTGTGCAAATAAAAAGATTTTCTCCAACATACCCAAACATTTTTCAAAGAAAGAATGCGGTTTAGTGATTTAAAGAAAGTAAATCGGCAACAATGAAACTACTTCCTCCCACAAAAATGAAATCATCGGGCTGAGCTTCATGACGGGCAGTCTCGAAGGCTTTTTCTACAGAGGAATATGCGTTTCCATGTAGACCAAAAGCTTCAGCCAGGGTTTTCATTTGCTCACAGGGTAAGGCTCGTTTTACGCTTGCCTGTGTGAAATAGTAACGAGCATCTTTGGGGAGCATGGAAAGTACGCCACTTACATCTTTGTCATTGACCATGCCGATAACGATGTGTAATGTGTGATAGGTCTGGTGATGGAGTTGTTCAGTTATATATTGCATGCCGCCCACGTTGTGTCCGGTATCACAGATGATGGTGGGGTGTTCACCCAGTTTCTGCCAACGTCCCATGAGGCCAGTCAGTTCACAGACATGCAGGAAGCCTTCTCGCACATTTTCTTCTGTGATACGGTAACCGACAGCGGGAAGCCGACGGATGGCGGAAAGCAAGGTGTTGGTGTTTTTCATTTGACATAGTCCGCTCAGTTCACCCTCTAGGTTGGCATAGTCTGCTGTCTGATAGACGTAGTGCATGGCTTTGTTTCTTTTGGCATCGAGGAGCAAGTGTTCGTCTTCGGCAAATACGATGGGGGCAACTACGGCTTCTGCCTTGGCCTGAAAGACCGGGCGGGTCTCCGGAGTGGTTTCTCCGATGATTACCGGAACGCCTTTTTTGATGATGCCGGCTTTTTCGGAGGCAATTTGTGCCAGTGTATTTCCCAAAAACTGTACATGGTCGAAGCTGATGTTGGTGATGACGCACAAGTCGGGCTGGATAATGTTGGTGCAATCTAGTCTTCCTCCGAGACCCACTTCAATGACGGCCACATCCACTTCCTGTTGGGCGAAATATGTAAATGCCATGGCAGTGGTCAGTTCAAAGAAAGAAGGGTGCAGCGGTTCGAAGAAGGCACGGTGCTTTTCTACGAAGTCGACGACGAACTCCTGGCTCACCGGTTTACCGTTCACACGGATTCGTTCGCGGAAATCGACGAGGTGCGGAGAGGTGTAGAGGCCTGTCTTATAGCCTGCAGACTGTAGGATGGCTGCCAGTGTATGCGAACAAGAACCCTTCCCGTTGGTTCCGGCCACATGTATGGTACGGAAACGACGGTGAGGGTGGTTGAAATAATTGTCTAGTGCATACGTGTTGTCCAGCCCCTCTTTGTAGGCATCCTTGCCAACTTGCTGAAACAGAGGGGCGCTGTTATATAGATAAGTGAGTGTTTCCTGATAATTCATGATTCTTGTTTTTTAAGCCGCTGCAAATATCATCATTTTTATCAGGATAACCTATCTTTTTAGCTTTCATTTACCACCAGTAGGGTCCTTGGGGAGCTTTGATGCCTTCCACACCGATGCTGATGGAGCTGCTTTCGTTGAATTTGAAGTTAATCATTCCGCCAATCCGGTCAGGAGCAAAATTGGGCAGCGGGTAGTAGTAGGGCGAACGTTTCGGCATGAGTGATTTGTTGCCATACGCATACAGGCTGATTCGTTCGTTCACCTTAAAAGCTGCAATACCGGCAATGCCCACGTTCCGGTAATTGATACCTCCCCAGTTGAAATTGCTGGCATACAGTCCGCCTGCCACGCTAAGGCGTTTGTTCAGGGGAACGGCATACAGGAAGGCTGCATCCTGTCCGAATCCTACACCGGAAGGTGCGTATTTACTGGGACTGAACGTGACGTGCATGCCGATGGAGGCATTGAATCCTTTATGCAGCTCCCATGTGGTATAGCTGAAAGGAGTGATGCCATACATGTCGAAGGGAGAATATAGATAATGTGATTGTACGGGTGCGGGCAGAGGTACACTGAGTGTATCCTGCGGAAACAGATTCTCCGTGCGCAGGGTAGCGGCAGAAACGGAGTCGGCCGGAAGAGACTTTTTGTTTTCGGTCTGTGCAAAGACAAGAACCGGACAAAACAGTATTCCTATCAAGACACAGTGTTTCATTGCTTTCTTGTTTTAGGTTGCTTCAAAAATACAAAAAAAGAGCCTTCCATTTTCTGGGATTATCTCTTTTTAGGTTTGGTTTAAAGATTATTTGGACAAATGGGGAGGTAGTCAATAAAAAAGGTCATTCCCGCAAAGGAATGACCTTGTATTTCTGTCAAAAAGAGATTGTGTCAGTCGAATAAGCTTCTGAACTTCTTGAAGATTTTTTCTTTCAGGCTCATGTTCGGCTTGAAGTTCTCGGCTTCCTGCCATTTTTCGAGTGCCTGACGTTCTTCTTTGGTCAGTGTTTCCGGGATATAGACGCTGACGTTGACCAGCAAGTCGCCTGTTCCCGTATTGTATCCGTAGCTGTTGATGTTCGGCAAACCCTTGCCCCGCAGGCGGAGCACCTTGCCTGGCTGTGTACCCGGTTCTATCTTGATTTTGGCCTTTCCGTCAATGGTCGGGATTTCTACTGTACCTCCTAAGGCGGCAGTAGGCACGCTCAACAGTAGGTTATAGATTAGGTCGCTTTCGTCACGAATCAGTTCCGGATGCTTTTCTTCTTCAATCAAGACCAGCAGGTCACCCGGCACTCCGTTGTGTTTTCCGGCATTACCTTTTCCGTTGATGGTTACCTGCATGCCTTCAGCCACTCCGGCAGGAATCTTCACGGTAACTACTTCTTCACCGTACACGATACCTTCGCCGCCGCATTCTTTACATTTGTTTTTGATGATTTTTCCTTCACCTCCACATTGTGGACATACGGTCTGGGTCTGCATCATACCGAAAATACTCTGTTGTGTGCGGGTCACGCTGCCTGTTCCGTGGCAGGTAGGACAGGTTTCCGTGCCTCCGTCGCCTTCGGCACCCGTGCCGTGACAGTGGCTGCACTGCACGTATTTCTTCAGCTTGAACTTCTTTTCTACGCCCGTAGAGATTTCCTTCAAGGTCAGTTTGACTTTCACCCGCAGGTCGGAACCACGGAACTTGCGTTGGCGCGGCTGGCCGCTTCCGCCAAATCCGCTGCTGAATCCGCCGAAACCTCCGTGTCCGCCGAAAATATCGCCGAACATAGAGAAGATATCGTCCATGGACATGCCTTGGCCACTGAATCCGCCGAATCCGCTTCCGCCTCCGGCTGCACCGTCTACACCTGCAAAACCAAACTGGTCATAACGTGCACGTTTGTCGGCATTGCTCAACACTTCGTAGGCTTCTGCTGCTTCCTTGAATTTTTCCTCCGCCTCTTTGTCGCCCGGGTTGCGGTCCGGGTGATACTGGATGGCTTTCTTTCGATACGCTTTCTTTATTTCATCTGCCGTGGCCGTTTTGGCAACTCCAAGCACTTCATAATAATCTCTTTTCGCCATGACTCTACCTGTTTATTATTGGGCAACCACCACTTTGGCGTGACGGATGACTTTCTCGTTCAACTTGTATCCTGTTTGTACGCAGTCCAGAACCTTTCCTTTCTGGTCTTCGCTGGAAGCCGGCACCAATGCGATAGCTTCGTGGAAATCGGTGTCGAAATCCTGACCGACAGGTTCCATCTTTTCCAAGCCTTCCTGATGCAGGTTTTTCAGGAACTTCTGGTAAATCAGTTCCACCCCGTCGTAGATGGCCTTCACGTCTTCCGCTTTCTGCATGTTCTGCAGTGCACGTTCCAAATCGTCCAAAATCGGCAGCACGGCATTGATGGCCTTTTCACCACCGTTCTTGATCAGTTCGGCCTTTTCCTTGATGGTACGTTTCCGGAAATTATCGAATTCTGCAGACAGGCGCAGGTATTTGTCTTTCTGCTCGTCAATTACTTTCTGAGCTTCTTCCAATTCCTTTTCCAGCTTTTCTTCTGCAGTGAGTTCCTTCTGTTCTTCCCCTTCTTTCTGGGTTTCTTGCGTTTCCGCTTCTTGAGATTCAGCGGCAGTCTGCGCGTTTTCGGAAGTGTTCTGCTGTTGGTTCTTCAATTCTTCTTCCACGTTTGGGTTTTGATTTTTGTTACTCATATCTTAATGGTTTTTATTTCAGTTGAATGTTTTTGCTTTTTCACTAGCAAAATCTGTGCCTCAATCCGGCTTTTGTACGGATTGGCCGCAAAAATAATAAAAAACTGCCACACTGACATGGAAAAAGATAAGTTTCGGCTTCCGCCTTTCCTTTTTCCATTTCATCTTCCCGAAAGGTCGTTTCAACCCTTGATTTGTCTGTTTCACACTTTTATGCATCTTTTAGAGAGAGCGAGGAATTAATTTTGCTACCATCATCAATCAACACTCAAGAAAATGTTTAAGAAAATAGTCCGTTTTTCAATTCGCAAAAAACTGTTTGTCGCCCTGACGACACTGTTTTTAATGATAGGGGGCATCTATTCCATGCTGACATTGCCTATTGATGCCGTGCCCGATATCACCAATAATCAGGTGCAGATTGTCACGGTGTCGCCCACGTTGGCGCCTCAGGAGGTGGAACAGCTGATTACGTTCCCGATAGAGGTGGCCATGAGCAACATCATGAATGTACAGGAAATCCGTTCGGTGTCCCGTTTCGGACTTTCCGTGGTGACGGTCGTGTTCAAGGAAAGCGTGCCCACGCTGGATGCCCGTCAGCTGGTGAATGAGCAGATACAGACCGTGGCTGGAGAGATTCCCTCCAATCTGGGGGTACCGGAAATGATGCCTATCACTACCGGGTTGGGCGAAATCTATCAGTATGTGCTGAAGGTGGCTCCCGGGTATGAAAAGAAGTACGATGCCATGGAGCTGCGTACCATCCAGGATTGGATTGTGAAACGCCAGCTTTCAGGTATTCCGGGTATCGTGGAAATCAACAGCTTCGGAGGTTACCTGAAGCAGTATGAGGTAGCCGTCGACCCGGATGCCTTGTATTCGTTGAATATCACCATCAGTGATGTGTTCGATGCGCTGAGCCGCAACAACCAGAATACGGGAGGAAGCTATATAGAAAAGGTAAACCGGGCGTATTACATCCGTTCGGAGGGTATGATTTCCGATTTGAAAGACATTGAACAGATTGTCGTGACCAACCGGGGCGGGATTCCCGTGCATGTAAGTGACATCGGAAAAGTACGCTATGGCGCCCCCAAGCGTTTCGGAGCCATGACCAAGGATGGAGAAGGTGAGTGCGTGGGAGGTATCGCCATGATGCTGAAAGGAGCCAATGCCAATGTGGTGACCCAGGAACTGGAGAAGCGGGTGGCCAAGGTACAGAAGATGCTGCCCGAGGGTATCAGCGTAGAACCCTACCTGAACCGCTCGGAACTGGTGAACCGTAACATTTCGACGGTCATCCGTAACCTGGTGGAAGGAGCCATTATCGTGTTCCTCGTATTGATTGTGTTCCTGGGAAATGTACGTGCCGGACTGATTGTGGCTTCCGTCATTCCCTTGGCCATGCTCTTTGCCTTTATCCTGATGCGGGTATTCGGCGTGTCGGCCAACCTGATGAGTTTGGGGGCCATCGACTTTGGTATTGTGGTAGACGGTTCCATCGTGATACTGGAAGGTATTCTGGCACACATCTATGGCAAGAAATGGATGGGCCGTACGCTGAGCAAGCAGGAAATGGATGAAGAAGTGGAAAAAGGTGCCGGCAATGTGGTGCGGAGTGCGACGTTTGCCGTACTCATTATTCTGATTGTCTTCTTCCCGATATTGACCTTGACGGGAATTGAAGGCAAGTACTTCACTCCGATGGCCAAGACCCTGGTGTTCTGTATCATCGGTGCCCTGTTGCTGTCGCTTACTTATGTGCCGATGATGGCATCGCTTTTCCTGAAACGTACTGTTTCGTCCAAGCCGACCTTGGCCGACCGTTTCTTTGAGAAGTTGAACCGCGTGTATCATCGGATTTTGAATTTCTGTCTGGCTCATGTGTGGGGTACCTTGGCTTCAGCCTTTACCTTATTAATATTATCCTTCTTGTTGTTCACCCGGTTGGGAGCCGAATTTATTCCGACACTCGATGAAGGCGACTTCGCCATGCAGATGACGCTTCCGGCAGGTAGTTCCTTGAGCCGCAGTATCGAGGTATCGCTTGCGGCTGAGAAGAAACTGAAAGAAGATTTTCCGGAAATCAAGCACGTGGTCGCCAAAATCGGTACGGCTGAAGTTCCTACCGACCCGATGGCCGTAGAGGATGCCGACGTGATGATTGTGATGAAGCCGTTCAGTGAATGGACTTCGGCCAGCAGCCGCGCGGAGATGGTGGAGAAGATGAAAAAGTCGCTGGAGTCGGTGAAAGGAGCCGAATTCAATTTCAGTCAGCCCATCCAGTTGCGTTTCAATGAGTTGATGACAGGAGCCAAAGCCGATATCGCCATCAAACTGTATGGAGAAGATATGGCCGAACTCTATGCCAAGGCCAAAGAGGCAGCCAAGTATGTGGAACAGGTGCCAGGAGCTTCCGATGTGCTGGTAGAGCAGGCCATGGGACTTCCGCAGTTGCTGGTGAAATACGACCGTGCCAAGATTGCCCGCTACGGCATTGACATAGAGGAACTGAATACGATTATCCGTACGGCCTATGCCGGAGAGGCTGCCGGAGTGGTCTTTGAAAACGAACGCCGTTTCGACCTCGTATTGCGTCTGGACAAGGATAAGGTGAAAGACCTGAACATCGACAAACTGTTTGTCCGCACGAGCGAAGGCATTCAGATACCGGTCAGCGAAGTGGCCAGCATCGACCTGGAGAACGGGCCGTTGCAGATTAACCGCGATGCTACCAAACGACGGATTGTCATCGGTGTCAATGTGCGCGATGCCGACATCCAGCAGGTAGTGGAACAGATACGTACCTCACTGGAGAAAAATGTCAAGCTGAAACCCGGTTATTACTGGGAATACGGCGGACAGTTTGAAAACCTGCAGAATGCCGTACGCACGTTGAGCATTGTGATTCCGATTGCCCTGATGCTGATACTTTTGCTGTTGTTTTTCGCATTTAGAAGCGTAATTTATTCGTTAGTTGTTTTTTCTACCGTACCTTTGTCTCTGATTGGAGGTATCGTAGCCTTGTGGTTGCGTGGACTTCCGTTCAGTATCTCGGCCGGTGTGGGATTTATCGCCCTGTTTGGTGTGGCCGTGCTGAATGGTATCTTGATGATCAATCATTTTAATGATTTGCGAAAAGAAAAAACTTATACTATGTGTACGAATCGAATCATTGCAAAAGGATGTCCTCATCTGTTGAGACCGGTGTTCCTGACCGGACTGGTGGCTTCACTGGGCTTTGTGCCCATGGCGGTAGCTACCTCGGCCGGAGCCGAAGTACAGCGCCCGCTGGCGACCGTAGTGATTGGCGGACTGATTGTGTCTACCGTGCTGACCTTGATTGTCATTCCGGTGTTCTACCGGTTGGTAAATGTCATTGCCCATTTGTGGGGACGGAAAAGACACCGTGCTCGGTTGGGCCGGAAAGCCGGAATGACCTGTCTGCTGTTATTGCTGGCCGTATCTGCTTCCGCCGTGAATCCGACTCCTCAGAAGGCGATTTCGCTGGATGAGGCCTTGGAAATAGCCTTGCAGAATCACCCACGGTTGAAGATGGCCAATGCGGAAATCGAACGGAGCCGGGCAGCCCGTGGAGAAGTGTGGGACGGGGGTAACACTTCGTTCAGCTACTCCTGGGGGCAGTTGAACGGGGAATACCGGAAAGATAACGAACTGTCGGTAGAACAGTCGCTCGGTTCCTTGCTGACTCCTTTTTATAAGAATGCCTTGGTCAATGCACAGGTGACCACCGGCAGTAACTACCGCGACATGGTGAAGAAAGAAATTGTGGCCGAAGTGAAACGGGCGTGGGTGTACTATCAATATGCTCTCCATTTGTATCGTTTGTATGGAGAGCAGGAGGAGCTGGCCCTGAAGCTGCGTGAAAGCGGGGAACTGCGTTATCAGCAGGGAGATATTGACCAGACACAACGGAACATGATTGCCACGCTGGCAGCGGATCTTCACACCCGCAGCCTGCAGGCACGGGAGGAAGTGGAGCTGGCTTCCCGTCGTTTTGCGTGGGCCTGCTATGCCGGTGCGCCGGTAGTGCCCAATGACAGTTCGCTGGCCGTACTTCCGCTCTCTTTGCAGGACCGTACGCTTTCGGCAGCCCATCTGAACTATTTTGCCAGTCAGGTACAGGAAAAGAAATCGGAACTCCGCATTGAACGCAGCAAGTTTTTCCCGGAGTTCTCACTGGGGTATGTGCGTCAGAAAATCGCCCCGCTGAACGGATTGAACTCGTGGATGGTGGGCGTGTCTTTCCCCATTCTGTTCTTCCCCCAGCGCAGCCGCAGCAAGCAGGCCAAGGTGAACCTGCAGATTACAGAATGGCAGGCTGAGCAGAACCGGGTACAGTTGAACAACCAGGTGGAAGAGCTTTTCCGCCGTGCCCGCCAGCAGCAGGAGAGTCTGGATTATTATTCCAAGGCTGCCCTGAAAGAGGCAGAAGCCTTGCAGGAAAGTGCCCTGCTGAAGTTCAAGGAAAGTGAAATCAATATCACGGACTTCGTGCAGAACCTGAACGCTTCACGCGACATCCGCCGGAGTTACATTGAAACGGTATATGCCTATAACGTATCCGTACTGGAAATCGAATTATACACTGAATAAAAAATAAAAAGCATAACAAGATGAAACAGATACTTTTTTTCTCAGCCTTATGGTGTGCACTGGCTTTCACGGCTTGCGGGGGAGGTGCATCCGAACAAACAACCGATGAAGCAGCCGGCACACAGTCGGCACAGGCCGACAGTCTTTCAGCCTCTGCCGACAGCGTGGAAGTGGACGGGGTTTCTGGAGCGACCCAGGTGGCCAATGCACCGTCTTTCAACGGCATCCTGATGGTACCTCCGCAGCAGCATGCCACCATTACCTTGAGCATGGGAGGCGCTGTACACAGCGTGGCTTTCCTTCCGGGCAGCTACGTACAGAAGAACCAAGTAATTCTGACATTGGAAAATCCGGACTTCATCGCCTTGCAGCAGACCTGGCTGGATGCAGCCGCACAAGTGGAATTTCTGGAAAAAGAATATCTCCGCCAGAAGAACCTGGCTTCGCACGAAGCCGCTTCACAGAAACAGATGCAGCAGAGCAAGTCGGACTATCTCTCCATGAAGAGCCGGCTGGATGCGGCGGCTGCCCAGTTGCAGATTCTGGGCGTGGATACCCGTCATTTGCAGACGCAGGGCATTCATCCTTATTTGGAGATAAAAGCTCCACTGAGCGGATATGTGACGAACATGAATGTCAATCTGGGAAAATATTTCAATGTGGGTGAACCTGTATGTGATGTGATTGACAAGCAGGCACTGATGTTGCAGCTGACTGCTTACGAGAAAGATTTGGACGATTTGAAGGTGGGCGACCAGATTGAATTTCGTGTGAACGGCATGGGAAACAAGACTTTTGAAGCCGTGTTGGTTTCCATCGACCAGATGGTGGACAGCACCAACCGCTCCATCAAGGTGTATGCCCGTGTGTTGCATCCGCTGAAAGATTTCCGTCCCGGAATGTATGTATCCGCCCGTAAGGCTCCCAAAAAATCTTGATTCTGACGCATGAAGCGAATCGTGAACAATAGATATCTGCTGGTAGTGAATGCCATCGCCATCATGGTGGCATTCCTTACTCATTTCCCGGAACTGATTACCTTGTCGAATCCGTATTCGGCCGACGGGCTTTCGTTTCCGGGCATGCACTGGGCAGATGTGGGCAATGAGGTGCTGTTTACGTATGTTTCCTTGTTGTTGCTTTTCTTCCTGAACGAGGCCGTGTTCCACTTCAACAGCGACATGGTTTCCATCGGGTGGAAGAAGATGATTTGCGCGTTTGTGCTCACGTGGATTGCGAGCAATCTGCTTGGAAAGTTTTTCGTCTACCTGCACCAGCATTTCGACATCCCGGCCATCGATGCCATGCTTCACCATTACCTCCATCCGCTGCGCGATTTCCTGATTACCTGCATTGTGACGGGGAGCTGTTATTTCTTCTACCAGAACCGGAAAAGCCGCAAGATGCTGCTCGAAAATCAGCAGTTGCGCACGGAAAACATCATCAACCAGTACGAGGCCCTGAAGAGCCAGCTGAATCCGCACATGTTGTTCAATTCACTGAACACGCTGTATCTGCTCATTCGCGAATCACCCGACAAGGCTCGTCATTACTTGGAGGAACTGTCGAAGGTGATGCGCTATACTTTACAGGACAATGAGTCACATTCCGTAACCCTGCGGGAGGAGATGGAATTTGTGAAATCATATATGTATCTGCTGCAGGTACGTTACGAAGAAAACCTGCAGTTTGACATCCGGATTTCGCCGGAACTGTTTTCCCGCAAGCTGCCTCCCATGGCCCTCCAGCTGCTGATAGAGAATGCCGTGAAGCACAACGAAATCAGTAATCGCCGTCCGCTGACGGTGTTGGTAAAGGCGGAAGGCGATACGGTGGAGGTGAGCAACCCGTTGCAACCCAAGCGGGGCGGGACGGCCGGAATGGGAATCGGACTGGCCAACCTGGCCAAACGTTACCAGTTGCTTTATAAAAAGGAAGTTTCCGTACAGGAAGAGAACAACCGTTTTACAGTGATTTTACCTTTGATTTGAAATGAAAACACTGATTATAGAAGATGAGAAAGCGGCCTTGCGCAACCTGAAGGCCGTGATGCAGGAAGTAGACACCGATTTTGAAATCGTCGGGGAGGTGGACAGCATTTTCGACGGAGTGGAATGGTTTCGTACGCATCCCATGCCGGAGCTGGTGTTTATGGACATCCATCTGGCCGATGGCTCGGCTTTCGACATCTGTGCGCAGGTGGACATCACGTGTCCAATTATCTTCACTACGGCCTACGATGAATATGCCCTGAAAGCATTCAAGGTGAACAGTGTGGCCTATCTGCTCAAGCCCATCAGCCGGACCGACTTGCAGGAGGCCATGCACAAGCTGGAACTGTTGGGCGGACAGCCGAAGGCGGAGAAACAGCCTGACTTGTCGGAGATTCTCCGGAGCCTGAAAAAGGAGGAAAGCTACAAAACTCATTTTCTGGTGCCGGTGAAGGGCGACAAGTTTTTGCCGGTATCGGTCGATTCCATTCAATATTTCTATATTTCCAACGGATTGGTCAAGGCTGTCGACGGGGAGGGGAAGGAGTTCGTGTTCTCGCAGTCGCTCGACGAGCTGGCCGAATTGCTCAATCCGCACGATTTTTTCCGGGCCAACCGCCAGTTTATCGTGTCGCGGAAGGCCGTGTCCGACATCAGCCTGTGGTTCAACGGGCGGCTGGCCATCAACCTGAAAGTGCCGGTGCCCGAGAAAATCATTATCAGCAAGGCCAAGGCCTCGGAACTGAAGGACTGGTTCTAAAACGGAAAGGGAGAAACGCTTCGTGGTTTTTCCCTTTATTTTTTCGGTGGAAATCCGTATCTTTGCCGCGTAATTCAAAAAAGGTAGAAAAAACAGATGATAACAGTTTCAAATGTAGCCGTTCAATTTGGTAAAAGAGTGTTGTATAACGACGTGAACCTGAAGTTCACGAATGGTAATATCTATGGCATCATCGGAGCCAACGGTGCCGGTAAGTCTACGTTCCTGAAAGTGATTTCGGGTGAGCTGGACCCCACCAAGGGAAGTGTTACCCTGGGACCTGGCGAACGTCTTTCGGTGTTGAGCCAGGACCACTTCAAGTTTGATGCCCATACGGTGCTCGATACCGTGCTGATGGGACACACTGTGTTGTGGGACATCATGAAGCAGCGCGAGGCCCTGTATGCCAAGGAAGACTTTACCGATGAAGACGGCATCAAGGCAGCCGAACTGGAAGAAAAGTTTGCCGAACTGGAAGGCTGGAATGCCGAGAGCGATGCGGCCATCCTGCTGAGCGGGCTGGGCATCAAGGAAGACAAGCATAACACGCTGATGGGTGATTTGAGTGGTAAGGAAAAGGTGCGCGTGATGCTGGCACAGGCGCTTTTCGGAAATCCGGACAACCTGTTGCTCGACGAGCCGACCAACGACCTGGATATGGATACGGTGACTTGGCTCGAAGAATACCTTTCCAACTTTGAGCATACCGTGCTGGTGGTGAGCCACGACCGTCACTTCCTCGACTCGGTATGTACGCACACGGTCGATATCGATTTCGGCAAGGTGAACCTCTTTGCCGGTAACTATAGCTTCTGGTACGAATCCAGCCAGCTGGCTCTCCGTCAGCAGCAGAACCAGAAGGCCAAGGCGGAAGAAAAGCGCAAGGAACTGGAAGAATTTATCCGCCGTTTCTCTGCCAACGTAGCGAAGTCCAAGCAGACTACCAGCCGCAAGAAGATGCTGGAGAAACTGACGGTCGACGAAATCAAGCCGTCGTCACGTAAGTATCCGGGTATCATCTTTACGATGGACCGCGAACCGGGCAACCAGATTCTGGAGGTATCGGGTCTGCGTGCCGAAACGGAAGAGGGTACGGTGCTCTTCAACGATGTGAACTTCACAGTAGAGAAGGGCGACAAGATTGTGTTCCTGAGCCGCGACCCGCGTGCCATGACGGCCCTGTTCGAGATTATCAACGGCAACCGCAAGGCGCAGGCCGGCCATTATAACTGGGGGGTAACCATCACTACGGCTTACCTGCCATTGGACAACACCGATTATTTCAACTGCGACCTGAACCTAGTGGACTGGCTGAGCCAGTACGGTCAGGGCAATGAGGTGGAAATGAAAGGCTACCTGGGACGTATGTTGTTCTCTGGCGAAGAAGTGATGAAGAAGGTCAGCGTGCTTTCGGGAGGAGAGAAGATGCGTTGTATGATTGCCCGCATGCAGCTGCGCAATGCCAACTGTCTGATTCTGGATACTCCGACCAACCACTTGGACTTGGAATCCATTCAGGCGTTCAACAACAACTTGAAGACATACAAGGGAAATGTGCTCTTCTCTTCACACGACCATGAGTTCATTGAAACCGTGGCCAACCGTATTATCGAGCTGACTCCGAACGGCATTATCGACAAGATGATGGATTACGATGAGTACATTTCATCCGACCATATTAAGGAAATGCGTGCCCGTATGTACGGCGATAAATAAGACGCAAAAAAACGCCTTTGCGTTTGGAGGAAAACGTAAGTACGTTTCATCCAAAACGCAAGGACGTTTTGATTAAAACGCTTCGGCGTTTTACTTGAAACGCAAGTACGTTTTTGTGGAAACGCATTTGCGTTTTTTTCATGCCCTAAAAAGGCCTCTTATTTCGTTAGAAATTCTCCTCCAAATGACAAAGGAAGTAAGTCTTTCGTACCGTTCACCTCATAAATCGCTTTCTCGCCATACAGCAGGATGCGCATGGGCTGACGGTAGCGCTGTTCCGTTTCCAGCAATACCTGGCGGCAGGCTCCGCAGGGAGGAATCGGCGTGTCAAGGTAGCCGGCCTCGTTGCGGGCGGCAATGGCCAGTGTCAGTACCGCTTGGTCGGGATACTGGGAGTTGGCATAGAATAAGGTGGTACGTTCGGCACACAGTCCGGAAGGATAGGCGGCGTTTTCCTGATTCGTTCCCGTGACGATGACTCCGTTTTTCAGCAGGGCGGCGGCACCGACTGAGAATTGGGAGTAGGGGGCATAGCTGCGTGAAGTGGCTTCTTTGGCCTTGTCAATCAGGGCCCGGTCTTGCGGGGTAAGTTCTTCGTATTGCAAAGAGTGGATGCAAATTTCCAGTTTAATTTCTTTCATGGCGGTTGTTTTTGTGGTTCAGTAAACAAATATAGTATAAATATCGCTTTTCTCCCTTCATTTCTGTATTTTTAAGCCTTTGCCCGTAAGGCATCTGTGTTGAATCGTTTATCTTTGTACGAAAACTGTAAAAAAGAATTGCATGAAATCATTAAGATATATCTTGGTGTTCTGCCTGGTGGGGATGGTGCTTTCTTTGGGAGCAGCCCAGCGGAGGAACAAGGCGTACGAGGATTACATCCGTCAGTATCACAAAATAGCGGTAGAAGAGATGAAGCGTTATCACATTCCGGCCAGTATTACATTGGCACAGGGATTGCTGGAGTCGGGGGCTGGACGGAGCGAGCTGGCTCGCAAATCGAACAACCATTTCGGTATCAAGTGTGGACGAAGCTGGGACGGACGTACGGTACGTGCCGACGATGATGCCCCGAACGAATGTTTCCGGGCTTACCGTCATGCCAAGGATTCTTATCGCGACCATTCCAAGTTCTTGCGTACCGGGGCACGGTATGCATCTTTGTTCCGTCTGAAAATTACGGACTACAAGGGATGGGCCCGCGGACTGAAAAAGGCGGGTTATGCTACCGACCCGCGTTATGCCGACCGGCTGATCAACATCATTGAACTGTATGACCTGGACCGCTACGACAGCAAGAAGGGACTGGAATGGGCCGAGGAGTTCCCCAATCCGCATCAGCCGTATCTGGCCAACGACATGGTGTACATCATCGCCCGTCGGGGAGATACGTTCAAGTCGCTTTCGGATGAACTGGGCATCAGCAAGAAGAAACTCCGCACCTACAATGAACTGCCCAAGGATTATGAATTTACAGGGGGTGAAATCGTGTATCTGGAGAAGAAACGTCGCCGGGCTACGAAAGAATACATTGTTTATGTGGTGCGTCAGGGCGATTCTATGTACTCCATCTCGCAGAAGTTCGGCATCCGCCTGAAGAATCTGTACAAACTGAATAAGATGGAACCGGATGCTCCGGCTCCGAAGGTGGGCGACATTCTGCGGCTGCGCTAACCGGTTTATTCGTGGTGGTAAGGGCCGTTGTTCAGGATGGTCATGGCCCGGTAAAGCTGTTCCACGAAGATAAGCCGTATCATCTGGTGCGAGAAGGTCATCTTGGACAAGGAGATTTTTTCCTGGGCCACCTGATAGACTGCGGGAGAGAATCCATAGGGTCCGCCGATGATAAACACCAGCCGTTTGTTCACCGTATGCATTTTCCGCTCTATCCAGTTGGCAAACTCGATGGAGCGGAATTCTTTTCCATGCTCGTCAAGAAGTACCACCACATCGCCCGGCTGAAGGGCTTTCAGGATGGCTTCGCCTTCTTTTTCTTTCTGCTGGTCCATGCTGAGGCTCTTGGTGTTCTTGAGTTCGGGAATCACTTCCATGTCGAACGAAATGTAGTGCTTGGTGCGCTCCACATAGTCGTTGATGGCTGTGATATAGTGCTTTTCGACCGTCCGGCCGACCACAAGTAGGGTAAATTTCATATCTTTTTTTCTTTGATTAAAACGGGTTGTCTTTGCAAAGATATGAATAATAATTACCTTTGCTACATGTAATATCACCTAATATTTTGAACAAAATGGACGAAAAAATTGTAAAGGATTTGATTGACCGTCTGATTGACCTCGCTTTTGCAGAGGATATAGGCGACGGGGACCATACTACATTGTCATGTATTCCGGCGGATGCCATGGGTAAGTCGAAACTGCTGATTAAGGAAGAAGGAATCCTGGCCGGCATTGAAGTGGCCAAGGAAGTGTTCCATCGTTTCGACCCGGACATGAAGGTGACCGTATTCATGCAGGACGGTACGCACGTAAAACCGGGGGATGTGCCGATGGTAGTGGAAGGCAAGGTGCAGTCTTTGCTGCAGACCGAACGCCTGATGCTGAACATCATGCAGCGCATGAGCGGTATCGCGACCATGACACACAAGTATGTGGAACGCTTGAAAGGGACAAAGACCCGTGTGCTCGATACGCGTAAGACCACTCCGGGCATGCGTATTCTGGAAAAAATGGCCGTGAAAATCGGTGGGGGTGTGAACCATCGTATCGGTCTGTTCGATATGATTCTGCTGAAAGACAATCACGTGGATTTCGCAGGTGGCATCGACAAGGCAATCACGCGGGCCAAGGAATACTGCAAGGAAAAAGGCAAGGACCTGAAGATTGAAATCGAGGTACGCAACTTCGACGAACTGCAGCAGGTACTCGACTTGGGTGGAGTAGACCGTATCATGCTCGACAACTTCACGCCGGAGAATACCCGCAAGGCCGTGGAAATGGTGGGCGGACGTGTGGAACTGGAATCTTCCGGTGGCATTACGTTTGACACGCTGCGCGACTATGCGGAATGTGGAGTGGACTACATCTCCGTAGGTGCATTGACTCATTCTGTGAAAGGTCTTGATATGAGCTTCAAGGCTTGTTGAGACGGACGGAAAGAGAGGCTTGCTGCTTGTGACAAAAGAACAATCAACTAAAATAGAGGAGAATGATGAAAAAAAGTATTTTATGGAAAAGTATGCTGGTACTGGCATTGTGTTTTGCCGGAACAGCCAATGGAATGGCACAAGACCTGAAATCGATTCTTTCGGGTGTGGTAGGTGCTGTAGCCAATAAAGTGACTGGTGAAAGTACTTCTCTGACGGGTACTTGGGCTTATTCAGGACCTGACTGTAAGTTTGAAAGTGACAATCTGCTGGCCAAGGCTGGCGGTGAAGTGGCTGCCAAAAAAGTGGAAGAAAAGATGAGCGGTGTATTGGAGAAACTGGGCTTCAAAGAAGGATCTACTTATACTTTCAATGAAGACAGTACGTACACTTCTGTAATCGGTGGAAAAACAGTAAGCGGTACTTACAGCTACAATGCGGACACCAAGGAGTTGACGATGAAAACACGTCTGGGATTGAAAGTGAACGCCACGGTTTCCAAAGGGCTTACTGGCAATACGATGAGTCTGCTGTTCAAGGCCGACAAGCTGATGTCGCTGGCACAAACCATTACGGGTGCGGTAGCCAGCAAGTCTTCTAATTCGGCTGTCAGTACAGCCAGCTCGCTGTTAGGGCAGTATGATGGCTTACAACTGGGGGTACAGTTGACGAAGCAGTAACTCTGTTTGTAGACGAATAAGAAAAGAAGAAGCATGGATGCGGAGAGAATTTCTCTCGGAATCCATGCTTCTTCTTTGTTTTCAGATGCATCCCTTGCTGGAAGGAATCTCAAAATGATGGATGTCGCGCCGCACAGCCATCTTGATGCTGCGGGCAAGTGCTTTGAAAATACCTTCAATCTTGTGGTGCTCGTTGGTGCCTTCTGCCTTGATGTGGAGGTTCATGCGGGCCGAGTCACTCAGCGACTTGAAGAAATGGAGGAACATTTCGGTGGGCATGTCGCCAATCTTTTCGCGGGTGAAAGTTGCATCCCACACCAGCCAAGGACGTCCGCCGAAGTCGAGTGCCACCATGCACAGGCAGTCGTCCATAGGCAGGCAGTAGCCGTAGCGTTCGATGCCCCGCTTGCTCCCGAGGGCCTGATACAGACATTCTCCCAAGGCGATGGCCGTGTCTTCGATGGTGTGGTGCTCGTCTACGTGCAAGTCACCGTCCACGTGGATGTCGAGGTCAATGCCGCCATGCTTGCCAATCTGCTCCAGCATGTGGTCGAAGAAACCCAGTCCCGTGTCAATGTGGCAGGTGCCGTTTCCGTCCAGGTTGAGGCGGATGCGGATATCGGTTTCCTTGGTCTTCCGGCACACCTCTGCGACTCGTTCGCCGGCAAAGAGGAACTCCGCCACGCGGTCCCAGTCGGTGGTGGCCAGCACGCAGGTGTCCTCCAGTCCGCTACCAGCCAGTATACTTTTATCCGGTTGCAGTAGGATGGCCTTGCAACCTAAGTTCTTGGCCAGTTGTACATCCGTCGCCCGGTCGCCGATGACAAAACTGCCCGGCAGGTCATAGTCCGGATTTTGCAGGTAAGCCGTCAGCATGCCCGTGCGGGGCTTGCGTGTAGGTGCATTGTCTTCCGGAAAGCTTCGGTCAATCAGAATATTGTCGAATTCGATACCTTCGTTCTTGAAAGACTGGAGCATCAGGTTGTGTACGGGCCAGAAAGTCTCTTCCGGGAAAGAAGGCGTGCCCAGTCCGTCCTGGTTGGTTACCATGACCAGCTCAAAATCCAGTTTCTGCCGGATGAAATACAGGTTGCGGAACACTTTGGGGTAAAACTCCAGTTTCTCGAACGCATCCAGTTGATAATCTACGGGCGGTTCGATGACGAGGGTTCCGTCGCGGTCGATAAACAAGACTTTCTTTTTCATGCTTCATCCTCCTTGTAGTTTTTCAAGGCCTCCAGCAGCGCATCATTTTCCGGATGCGTACCGATGGTGATGCGCAGGCAGTTGTCGCACAGGGCCACGTTACTCCGGTTGCGGACGATGATACCCCGGTCCACCAGGTAATCATAGATTTTCTTGGCATTGCTCACCCGGGTGAGGAAGAAATTCGCGTCGGTGGGGTAGATGTGCTCGCAGCACGGCAGTTTCTCAAATTCGGTCATTAGGCGGGTACGTTCCTTCAACAGGGAAGCCACCCATTGCTGTACCTGATAATGCTTTTCAATCATCCGGATGGCTTCCTGCTGTGTCAGTCGGTTCACATTGTAAGGATATTTGATCTTGTTCAGCAGGTCGATGATTTCCTTGGAGGCGAACGCCATGCCCAGACGGATGGCCGCACAGCCCCACGCCTTCGAGAAGGTTTGCAGGATAATCAGGTTCGGGAACTCGTCGAGCTGTTGCAGGAACGACGGCTGGTCGGAGAAATCCGCATACGCCTCGTCCACGATGACCAGTCCTTCGAACTGCCGGAGCAGGGTCAGAATCTCTTCCCGGCACAGGTTGTTGCCCGTCGGGTTGTTGGGCGAGCAGAGGAAAATCAGTTTGGTGTGCTCGTCGGCAGTCGCCAGCAGGTCGGCAGCCTTGAACTGGAAATTCGCGTCGAGCTGCACCTTGCGGTACTCCACGTCGTTGACATCGGCACAGACCTGATACATGCCGTAGGTAGGCTCGATGGCCACCACGTTGTCGATGCCCGGACGGCAGAACGCCCGGAAAGGAAGGTCGATGGCCTCGTCGCTGCCGTTGCCCAGGAAGATATGCTCGGGCGATACCTTCTTGATACGCCCGATCAGTCCCTTCAGTTCCCGTTGCAGCGGGTCCGGGTACCGGTTGTTGGGCGTGTTGTAAGGATTTTCGTTGGCATCCAGAAATACCGATGCCTCTTTCCCGCTATATTCGTCGCGTGCCGAAGAATAAGGCTTCAAGGCCCAGATGTTCGGCCGCGTAAGTTCTTTCAATGGTTTCATGATTCTTTCTTTAAACGTACGGAGATTGCATTTTTGTGGCCGTCCAGCTGCTCGTTGGCCGCCATCACCTCAATGGCCGGGCCAATCATGGCGATGCCTTCGGGCGTGATTTCCTGGAATGTGATTTTGCGGATGAAGCTGTCCAGACTCACCCCGCTGTACGCCTTGGCATAGCCGTTGGTCGGCAGCGTGTGGTTGGTGCCCGAAGCATAGTCGCCCGCACTTTCCGGCGAATAGTATCCCAGGAACACCGACCCTGCATTGACAATCCGTTCGCTGACTTTCAGGTAGTCCTTGGTTTCGATAATCAGGTGCTCCGGCGCATACTCGTTGACCATGGCCACTGCCTCGTCCATGTCCTTCACCAGAATCAGTTTGCTGGCGGCGAGGGAGCGGCTGGCGATTTCCTTGCGCGGCAGCACGTCCAACTGGCGCTCCACCTCCTGCATGGTCGCTTTCAGCAAGGTTTCGCTCGTGGTAATCAGAAGGGCCTGACTGTCTACGCCGTGTTCCGCCTGTGAAAGCAGGTCGGCTGCCACGAAGACCGGATTGGCGGTCTCATCGGCCAGTACCGCTACTTCCGACGGACCTGCCGGCATGTCGATGGCCACGTCGCGCAGGGAAACCTGCTGTTTGGCCGCCGTGACATACTGGTTGCCCGGTCCGAATATCTTATATACTTTCGGAATACTTTCCGTGCCGTAGGCCATCGCCCCGATGGCCTGTACGCCCCCCGCCTTGAAGATACGGTTGATGCCTGCCAGTTTGGCCGCATACAGGATGGCCGGATGAATCTTTCCTGCCTTGTCGGGCGGGGTACAGAGAATGATTTCCTTGCAGCCCGCAATCTGTGCCGGAGTAGCCAGCATCAGCACGGTCGAGAAGAGAGGAGCCGTTCCGCCGGGAATGTACAGTCCCACCTTCTCGATGGGCACCGCCTTCTGCCAGCAAGTGACGCCCGGCAGGGTGGTAATCTTCTTCCCTTGGAACACCTGTGCCGCGTGGAAGGTGTGGATGTTCTTGTAGGCCAGTGTGATGGCCGCCTTCAGTTCGATGCTGACCTTCTTTTCCGCTTCGGCGATTTCCGCCTCGCTCACCTGCAGGGAATCCAGCCGCACCTTGTCGAATTTCTCTTCATACTCCCGCACGGCCTTGTCGCCTTCAAACTTGATGCGGTTCAATATTTCGAGTACCGTCTCCCGCAGCGATTCCGTCTGGAGAGTAGGCCGTTTCAGTAAGTCGGCCCATGTACTTTTCTCAGGATAAGTAATGATGTTCATAGTAGCATTTGGTGTGAATTGATTCAACGGTTAAAGTATCATTTTCTCGATGGGGAGTACCAGGATGCCCTGTGCCCCGATGGCCTTCAGCTTGCCGATGATTTCCCAGAAACGTTTCTGGTCGATGACGGTGTGGATGCTGCTCCATCCCTCCGTGGCCAGCGGCATGATAGTGGGACTCTTGATGCCCGGCAGTACCTCCACGATGTCCTTCACCTTGTCGGTAGGCACGTTCATCAGCACATACTTTTTGTCTTCGGCTGTCTTCACGGCATCGATGCGGAACAACAGCTCCTGAAGGATTTCCTTCTTTTCTGCCGACAGGTTCTTATTGCCGATAAGCAAAGCCTCACTCTTCATCACCACTTCCACCTCTTTCAGGTTGTTGCTGATGAGGGTAGAGCCCGAGCTGACAATATCGAAGATGGCATCCGCCAGTCCGATGGCCGGAGATATCTCCACTGAGCCCGTGATGACGTGAATGTCCGCCTCAATCTGCTGCTCGTTCAGGAAGTTCTTCAGGATGTGCGGGTAGGAAGTAGCAATCTTCTTGTGGTTGAACCACTGCAGCCCGTCGTATTCGGCTTCCTTATGGATGGCCAGCGAGAGACGGCATTTGCTGAATCCCAGCCGGTGAACGATTTCAGCTTCTTCGGCACGTTCCACGAACTCGTTTTCCCCCACGATGCCCAGGTCGGCCACGCCGTTGGCCACACACTGCGGAATGTCGTCGTCGCGCAGGAAGAGCACCTCCACGGGAAAGTTGGTAGATTGTGTCAGCAAGGTACGTTTGGAAGTAGACAGCTTGATGTCGGCTTCTGTGAACAGGGCCATTGTGTCTTCAAACAAACGCCCTTTGGATTGTACGGCAATTCTTAACATGTTGTTTTTCGGTTAAAGTGTCCAAATAAAAAAAGGCTTACCGGGATGATTCCTAACGGCAAGCCTTCTTTGTTATCTTATCTCTTTTCTGTAACTACACGCCTTCTCAGCCTACCGTGTGAACCGTTAGGAAATGATGATGGCGATGATGTACAGTGTTTAAAATCATATTTTCTTTCTTTTGTTGCGACAAAATTATAAGATAAGATTTGAAAAAGCAAATATTTATCAGGAAAAAGTCGGTTTTGCTGTCAGTTTTATAAATTCTCCACCTCTTTTTCCGTATAGCAGCCCTTGAAGCACATTTCCTTTTCCGCTTTTTCCTTCGAGAAGAGGTAATACGTACACACGGCTTTGGTACAAAGCTGGTCGTGCTCGTCGAAGATAGCCGCTTCGATGAACGCGAAGTTCCGTTTTACTTCTTTCAGCCGGGCCCGGAGCGTGAGATGCGAGTCGGTGGTATGCACCGGCTTCAGGTAGTGCGTTTCCATGCGGGAAGTCACCCCCGAAGTCTGCATCTTGCGGGCGATGACCCAGGCACAGATTTCATCGAGCATCGTGGCCTGTATGCCCCCGTGCAGGGTGTTTACCCAGCCCTGAAAGCGGGCTTCCGGCTTCCACAGGCACACAATCTCTTCTCCGTCTTCATAAAACTCCATTTTCAGTCCGTCCTCGTTGTGGGGAGCACATCCGAAACAGTAGTAGCCTTCTATTCCTTTCCAGGGATTGATAATCTTTTCCATGTGCGTCGAGGTTGGAAGGTTAGAGGGTATAGTCCACGCAGGCCCGGTTTTCCTTGGCCTCTTTCAGAATACCTGCTGCAGCCACGTGGGCCGGATGGATAGAATAGGCTTTTACGTCGTCGAGGGTGTCGAAACTGCTGTCCAGGCAGATGTCCCATGTCTCTGCCGGGTTCTCGTTCAGTCCCACATGGATGTCGCGGATAAAAGAAATGGTAGCCGGAAGGGCTTCAATAGCTGCCTTGAAACGGTGCATGATGTCGGTTTTCTCTGCCGGAGCAAGAGATTCTTTCAGTTTGAATAGAACAATGTGTTTGACCATGTTTGTTTGTTTTTATGATTTTACTATTTTTGTGTATTGCAAATATAGAAATTAATTATTGAAACAAGTTATGATTATTATTGGAATTGCAGGAGGAACAGGCTCCGGGAAAACAACTGTGGTGCGACGGATTGTAGAAAGTCTGTCGGAAAACGAAGTGGCAGTGCTTCCGCTCGACTCTTATTACAAGGACAGCAGCCATGTGCCGGTGGAAGAACGGCAGAACATCAACTTCGACCATCCCTCTGCCTTCGACTGGGATTTGCTCTCGAAGCACGTGGACATGCTGCGCCGGGGGGAAGCCATCGAACAGCCCGTGTATTCCTACCTGACTTGTACCCGCCAGAAAGAGACTATTCATGTGGAGCCGCGCAAGGTGGTCATCATCGAGGGAATTCTGGCCCTGAGCGACCGGCGTCTCTGCAAGCAGATGGACCTGCGCATCTTTGTGGATGCCGATCCCGACGAACGTCTGATTCGCGTCATCCAGCGGGATGTGATTGAACGTGGCCGTACGGCGGAGGCCGTGATGGACCGTTACGTGCGGGTGCTGAAACCCATGCACCTGGAGTTCATCGAGCCGGCCAAGCGGATTGCCGACCTGATTATCCCGCAGGGAGGACATAACGAAAAAGCCATTGAGATTTTGAAAATGTATATCGAAAAAATTGTCGACCGATGAAAACCTGGATCGGATGTCTGGTAGGGGCGATGGTGCTGCTGCTCTTTTCCTGTCAGTCGGAGAAGAAGGCGGAGGAAGTGGCCGTTGACTTGCCGCAGATACTGGAGAAGAAAGAGCTGGTGGTACTCACGGTCAACAGTTCCGTGTCGTACTTCAACTATCGCGGCGAGCCCATGGGATTCCAGTACGAACTGGCCCAGCAGTTTGCCAAGTCGCTCGGCGTGACCCTGAAGGTGAAGGTGGTGAAAGACGAAGAAGGGCTGGTGGACAGTCTGCTCAGTGGGGCAGGCGACCTGGTGGCCTATAACCTCATCATGACCAACGCCCTGAAAGACAGTCTGATTTATTGCGGGGAGGAAGACATCACCCGCCAGGTCATCGTGCAACGGCGCGGAAAGGAAGCCCTGAAGGACGTGACGGAACTGGTGGGGAAGAAGGTCTATGTCAATTCCGGAAAATACCGTACCCGGCTGGAGAACCTGAACCGGGAGTTAGGAGGTGGCATCGACATCTGTGAGGTCTCTTCCGACAGTGTCTCGTCGGAAGACCTGATTACATGGGTGGCGGAAGGCCGTATCGACTATACGGTGGCTACCGACGAAATCGCTAAAATTAACCGAACTTATTATCCGGTGCTGGACATCAAGCTGGCCATCAGCTTTGACCAGCGTTCGTCGTGGGCCGTGCGCAAGACTTCGCCCCAGCTGGCTGCCGCCGCCGACAAGTGGCACCGTGAGAACATCAACTCACCGGAGTTCCGGGCCAGCGCCCGCCGTTATTTCGAACTGGCCAAGCGTCCGTCGCACGGGTCCATCCTTTCCGTGAAAGACGGCAAGATTTCCCATTACGATGCATTGTTCCGACGCTATGCTAAGGAAATTGGGTGGGATTGGCGCTTGCTGGCCTCTCTGGCCTATACGGAATCGAACTTTAATCCGAATGTCATCTCTTGGGCCGGTGCCCGGGGATTGATGCAGCTGATGCCCACTACCGCTCGTGTGATGGGAGTGCCGCCTGGCAAGGAGCAGGATCCGGAGGAGAGCATCAAGGCCGCGGTGAAATACATTGCTCAAATGCAGCGCACGTTCAGCAAAGTAACCGACAAGGAGGAGCAGGCAAAGTTCATCCTGGCCGCCTACAACTGCGGAGTAGGCCATGTGACCGATGCTATGGCTCTGGCTGAGAAGTACGGGCGTAACCGTTACTTATGGGAACACCACGTGGCCCATTACATGCTGCTCAAGAGTAACAAGGAATACTATCAGGACCCCGTCTGCAAGAACGGCTATCTCCGCGGCAGCGATACCTATGAGTTTGTGCGGGAGATTCTGGCGCGGACGGAGCTTTACAAACAGAAAATCAAGAAATAGGAGACGAGTTTAGGAACTTGTTCGGATAGTGCCTGGAGGTTTTTGCGGAAACTTCAGGCACTTTTTTATGTTTCCCTGCCCGAAAACGTACGTTTCCCGTGGCGGAACCGTATGTTTCCCGAAAGGAAAACGTATGTTTCTCTGCCGGGAAACGTAGAAAATTCTTTGAGGATGGGGTATCTTCGGCGGGAGGTTTGGAAAAAGCAGAAATAGGCTTCTTGTGACAATCGTAAAAAGTTAATTTATTATTTCCCTTGATGTGATTAAATCCATATCTTTGTAATAAGGTCGGATTATCGGCCTTTGTAGAAGATATAATATTAATTGATGACTATAAAACAGCTATTAAGAGAGTATGGCCAAGAAAAAAGAAATCACAGACGAGCCTTTGGAAAAACAGCTTTGGAAGGCGGCAGACAAACTTCGCAAGAACATAGATGCAGCCGAGTATAAGCATGTGGTATTGGGGCTTATCTTTTTACGATATATATCTGTTTCGTTTGAAGACTTATACAATAAACTCAAGCAAGAAATAGACCTTGGTGCGGACCCGGAAGACCGTGAAGAATACAAGGCAGAGAATGTGTTTTATGTTCCTGTAGAAGCTCGCTGGAGCACATTGGTTGCCAGTGCCAAGGACCCTAAAATCGGGAAACTGATTGACGGGGCCATGGATGCGATTGAAAAAGACAATCCGTCATTGAAGGGTGTGTTGCCTAAAGTTTTTGCCCGACCTAATCTGGACCCTACCAGTTTGGGAGAATTGATTGACTTGATAGGAAACAGCACACTGAATGCCTCGACCAACAGTGCCGATCTTCTGGGGCATGTCTTTGAATATTTCTTGGGTGAATTTGCCTTGGCCGAAGGGAAAAAGGGAGGTCAATTCTATACTCCACGTAGCGTAGTAGAGCTGCTTGTCAATATGCTGGAACCCTACAAAGGCCGTGTGCTCGACCCTTGTTGTGGTTCAGGAGGTATGTTTGTGCAGAGCGAGAAGTTTGTGGAACAGCACCAGGGACGTGTGAACGATATATCTATTTTCGGACAGGAAAGCAATCAGACCACTTGGCGACTCTGTAAGATGAATCTGGCCATCCGTGGCATCGATGCGTCTCAGGTGAAATGGAATACCGAAGGTTCTTTCTTGAATGACGCGCACCGGGATGTGAAGGTAGACTATGTGATAGCCAACCCGCCGTTTAACGACAGTGACTGGAGTGGTGACCTTTTGCGCAATGATGGCCGCTGGAAGTATGGTGTACCTCCTGCTGGAAATGCCAATTTTGCCTGGATACAGCACTTTATTTATCACCTTGCTCCGGCAGGGCAGGCAGGTTTTGTCTTGGCCAAAGGTGCGTTGACCTCAAAGAGCGGCGGAGAAGGTGAAATTCGTAAATCGCTTGTAGAGGCCGGGTTGGTGGATTGTATTGTGAATCTTCCAGCCAAATTGTTTTTGAATACCCAGATTCCTGCTTCTCTCTGGTTCTTGAGCCGGAACCGCCATGCAGACGGTTCTTTCCGCGAACGCAGTCAGGAAATCCTGTTTATCGATGCCCGCAATATGGGGCATCTTATCAATCGCCGCACCCGTGAGTTTTCGCCGGAGGACATCATATTGATTTCCGACACTTATCACCAGTGGCGCAACGCAGGGGGTACCTATCAGGATGTGCCCGGCTTCTGTGCGTCTGTTCTCCAGTCGCGTGTGGCCGAACTGGATTACGTGTTGACCCCCGGTCGTTATGTGGGCTTGCCGGAAGAGGAAGACGACTTCAATTTTGAGGAACGGTTTACCGCACTGAAAGCAGAGTTTGAGGCACAGTTGAAGGAAGAAGAACGGTTGAACAAACTGATAATGGAAAATTTGGCGTCAGTTAAATTCTAAGCAATATGGATATTCAGAAAATCAATCAATATAAATCAGTATTCGATTCCATTGTGCACAAAATATTGGATGATCACAATGAGGAAATGGAAGTTTGGTATGCTCGTGAGCTGCAGACTGTGTTAGGTTATGCCCGGTGGGAAAATTTTGCAGTGGCTATAGGACGTGCCATCGAATCATGTAAGTCGCAGGGGATCAATGTGGATGACCATTTTCGTGAGGTCACGAAAATGGTTAGTTTGGGCAGTGGTTCGCAGCGGCCCATCAATGATTATATGCTTACACGGTATGCTTGTTATCTGATAGCGCAGAACGGTGATCCTAAAAAAGAAGAAATAGCCTTTGCACAGAGTTATTTTGCTGTACAAACTCGGCAAGCGGAACTGATTGAAGAACGTTTGCAACTGCTGTCTCGTTTAGAAACGCGTGAAAGATTGAGAGCTTCTGAAAAGCAGTTGAGTAAAAATATTTATGAGCGCGGGGTAGACGATAAGGGGTTTGCCAGAATACGCTCCAAAGGAGATACAGCTTTATTTGGCGGCTTGACCACCGAACAAATGAAAAATCGTTTGGGGGTAAAGAGTGGTCCGCTTGCCGACCATCTGCCTACGCTGACTATTGCCGCAAAAAATCTGGCTACTGAAATGACCAACTACAATGTGGAGCAAAAGGACTTGAGAGGGGAAACGCCGATTACCCAAGAGCATGTGCAGAATAACAAAAGTGTACGTGGCATGCTTTTGGAAAGAGGAATTCGGCCTGAGAATCTTCCTCCAGCCGAGAATATAAAGAAGGTGGAACGCCGGGTTGCAAAAGAGGAAAAGCAGCTGTTGAAGGACACAGGGAAATTGCCGAAGAAAAAGTGATATATTATGATGAATGATTTATATAATGTGGATAGCAGACAATATCCAAATCCACAGGATGCTTTTGATGCTATTCAGAGAAACGCAAATCCAGCTTCTGTTGTATTTCGTTTGATAGCAACTTTGGGATGGGCAAATATTGCTGATCAAATTCGTCAAATGAAAAATGAACTGTCATATTCTGGTGAGGGCATAATCTTATCCGGATTTGCTATCAATTATATTAATAATATTTTGAATGTAAAATTACCCCGTATGATTTTAGAACTGGGTACAGAATGCATTAAACACCTTACGGAGAAAAAGATTGAGCAAAATTTCTATATGTCGGAGGCTCAGAAAAAAGCAGAGAAAGAATGGTACAGTTTATTTTTGGATATTTGGAAAGAGCGGATGAAAGAAGAGCTTGAAAGGGCAGATTTATTGTTGGGGTAAATTTTGATGATGGAGATTTTTAATAGTTATATTATTTATGGGTGAATGGAAGGAATATAAGTTAAGTGATATAGCAACAGAGATAGGAGATGGACTTCATGGGACTCCAAAATATTCAATCGACGGAAATTGTTATTTCATAAATGGCAATAACATAGTTAATGGTAAAGTAATAATCAAGGATGATACAAAGAGAATATCTGATATAGAATTTGACTTATACAAAAAGCCATTGTTTGACAGGACAGTATTGTTGTCTATTAATGGAACAATAGGTAATGTCGGATTATATAATGGAGAAAAATGTATTTTAGGGAAAAGTGTTTGCTATTTAAATATTAAAAATTCTGTTGATAAGAGATTTATATACTATACTTTTTTAAGCAATAGTTTTCAAACTCATTTGCGAAATATTGCTACTGGGACTACTATACTAAATGTTCCGTTAAAAAGTTTGAGGGAAACTGTAATATTGTTACCGTCATTAGATGAACAAAAACGTATAGCTTCTATTCTCAGCTCTTTGGACGATAAAATAGATTTGCTGTATCGAGAAAATAAAACTCTTGAGGCAATGGCAGAAGTCTTATTTAATAAAACCTTATCTGATAAAGAAAATAATGGAACAATAGAGCAGTTTGTTTCTATTCAAAATGGTTATGCATTTAAAAGTAAAGATTTTCAGGAGCATGGTATAAATGGTGTTATTAAGATCAAAAATATATCAGGAGGAGTTATTGATATTAATAAAACCGATTGTATTGGTAGTAATATTATTCAGGGGATATCATCTAAATTTAAAGTTCATACTGGAGATATTCTTATCGCAATGACTGGAGCTGAGATTGGTAAACTTGGAATAATACCTTTTACGAATAAAAATTTATGGCTAAATCAACGAGTGGGTATGTTAGTGGAAAGATATCCTGGAGCTAAATACATTGCTTATTTACAATTAAAAAGCGATTATGGATTAGATTATGTTAAAAATACAGCAACAGGAAGTGCACAACCTAATATAAGTAGTAGTGCTATTGAGAATTGTGGCTTTCCTTTATTAGATGTTTCTGAAATTAAAGTCTTAGCTTATCAATTAGAGGGATTATATGAAAAGATTATTCATAATCTAGGCCACATCAATGGATTAAAACTATTAAGAAGTGAATTATTAATAAAATTAATGGATAGTACTAATTTATAATTGTTTAAATTATGACATGTGATGAATCAAAAGAGAACTTTATGGATTTCAAGAAGAATTTTGAATCTTTTCGAACCATGGATATTTCGGAATCTGATACTCGTTCTAAATTGATTGATAATTTATTTATCAATGTTTTGGGCTGGACTGAGAATGATATTATGAGAGAAGGACATGTTGATAGTGGATATTATGATTATAAGATTTCTATAGCAGGAATGACTTTTATCATTGAAGCTAAGAAACAGTTTGTTGAATTCCTTTTGCCTAGCAAAAAAGTACGAAAGTGTAAATTGGGAACTTTGTATTCAGGTAATAGTGCTGTAATAAATCAAATACGAGGGTACCTAGACGATTGTGGTTGTGATACAGGAGTTATTACAAATGGTAATCAGTTTATTATATCAAAATTTATTAATACAAATGGTATACCATGGAAAGAAAATAAATGCATTGTTTATTATGGAATAGAAGATATCGAGAAGAATTTTATAGAGTTTTGGAATACTTTATCAAAAGAGAGTATAATTGAAAATAAAGGTATTAAATCTCTGTATGAAGTTGAATATTCTTTTTTTAAAACGATTTTATCTTCTATTCCTGAGAAGGATAATGAAATTGTACGAAACGATCTTTCTTCTCAGATTGCTTTCTTAATAGATAAATCATTTGGTGATATATTTAATTCAAATGAGGAAGATGACGATCTTGAATTTATAAAGGAATGCTATGTTGAAAATAAAGAGGTAATAAAAAATAGAAATGAATTAAGAGGTTTATTTTGCGATAATGCTCCTAATTTAGGGGAGGTGATTAAAGCAAGAAATGCAGATAGTGTTCGTTCACAAATTAATAATGAAATTGATAGTTTTCCAGTTCAATCGACGATATCTCCGACTCCAAAGCCTATAATTATAATAGGTTCAAGAGGGGCTGGTAAAACGACTTTTTTGAAATTCTTATTAAAGGATCAAGCGGAAGAGGAAACGAATGATACTTTGTTCCTGTTTATTAATTTAATGAAATATTATTCAGGTAATGACGGTATCTGTTTTGATGATTTGTATAAAGACCTATTAGTGCAATTTAATGATAAATATCCATTATATGATATTAATTCAATAAAGGTTCTTAAGAGAATATATATCAAAGAAATAAATCAGAAAGATAAAGGATTATGGAAGTATTATAAGGAGAATGATGATAAAGAATATCAAACAAGACTATTGGATTTTTTAAATAATAAGATAGATAACAGTCAGGAACATTTTAAAGCTTTAAATCTTTATCTAACAAGAGAAATTCATAAGAGAATTCTAATTGTATTTGATAATGCGGACCAATTAAGTGATAAGATTCAGGAAAGTGTGTATTTAAATGCATGTGCTTTAAATACACAAGCAAAATTTGGTGTAATAATTTCATTGAGAGAAGGGTATTATTATAATTGGAGAAATAGACCTCCTTTCAATGCTTTTGTTAGTAATGCTTATCATATAGCAGCTCCTGATTATGGTGAAGTACTTCAAAAAAGATTGAATTATATAATAAAAAAAGTACAAATAAAGAATGAACCGGTTGTAGGCCGAATAGGAAATAAAAATGTAGAGTTAACTGAAGGTAAAATAGAAGAGTTTTTTACAGGTATAAATTTATCATTATTTGGAAAAGATAATGCTCCTATTTTAGATTTCTTACGTCAGATGAGCTTTCCTAATATAAGAGAGGGATTGAATTTATTTAAAACATTCTTAACCTCTGGATATACGGATGTTTCAGAATATATTTTAAGGGTCTTGTATAACACCAATGATCATGCGATAACAATTCCTATTCATGAATTTGTTAAAACTATAGGATTAGAAAATAAAATGTATTATAATCATAGGGCAAGTAAAATTCAGAATATTTTTTATCCGGCCGGTCCTAATTCAGATTATTTTGTTAAATACTATATCTTAAGAAAGCTTGATGAACAATTATCTTTTGAGGGGAATATCAATAAATATATTAATTATAAAAGCTTAATAGAAGAACTTCATAAATTGGGGTATAAAGAAGATGTATTAAATCAAGAAATAGAAGTCTTATTGAAAGATAATTTTATAGAAACAGATAAATTGCTTTCTGATATCGCATGGAGTCATTTACCTAATGAAGATTTTGCTATTACAATTACAGCAAAAGGTCATTATTATATTGAGGATTTAATAAATAAATTTCATTATATAGAGTTAGTATTGCAAGATACTCCTTTTATAGATAAAAATAAGTATGATATAATAAAAGGTGAATTTCCTATTCCTGAGATTCATGGAAAGAAGGATATGAAAACACGTATTAAAATAGTTTGTATTTTTATGCAATATTTAAGAGGGTGTGAAAATAGATTCATTCCTATACAGTTAATTCAAAAATATGGAGGCGTTACTGATTATATAGAAAATTCAGGATTAAATAGAGATATAGATAGATTATGTAGGTTATATAATATATCATTGGAAGAGATATTGTTGGATTAATAGTTTGAAGAGGTATTTTATGACACAACTCACCGAATCCCAAATAGAATCTTTCGCCATCCAGCTTTTTGAGCATCTTGGCTATAAGTCATTTTACGGTCCGGATATTGCTCCTGATGGGCCGAATCCGTTGCGTGCGTCGTTTGAGGAAGTCGTGTGGAAAGAATCTTTGCGTAAAGCGGTACAGCGTATCAATCATGAACTGCCAGCGGCGGTTTGTGAGGAAGCGGTCAATGAGGTACTGCGTATTGCTTCGCCTGATTTGTTGGCTAATAATGAGCGGTTTCATCGCATGCTGACGGAAGGTATTTCGGTATCTGTACATCGGGACGGAGCCGAGCGGGGAGAATTGGTCTGGCTGGTTGATTTTGACCACCCGCTGAATAATGAGTTTACGGTAGTCAATCAATACACCATCATAGAGAACGGACGCAACAAACGTCCGGATTTGATTTTGTTTGTCAACGGCCTGCCTTTGGTGGTGATGGAATTGAAAAATGCGGTAGATGAAAATGCTACATTGCAAAGTGCCTTTAGGCAGATGGAAACTTACAAGGAGACCATCCCTTCTTTGTTCACTTATAATGAACTGATTGTCATTTCTGATGGACTGGAAGCGCGGGCAGGTTCTTTGTCGGCAGGATTCAGTCGTATGATGGCGTGGAAGAGTGCCGATGGAAAGGCAGAGGCATCCCGCTTGGTGAGTCAGTTGGAGGTATTGATTCAGGGTATGTTGAACAGGGAGACCTTGTTGGATTTGGTATGTTCCTTTACGGTGTTTGAGAAAACAAAAACGGAGGATTTGAAGACAAAAATCACAACGATAGAGACCGTAAAGAAGGTGGCTGCCTATCATCAATATTATGCAGTGAACAAGGCCATTGAATCAACAATACGTGCCACGGGAATCAACAGAGGTTGTGACGGGCCTATGCGTGAATCTCCTACGAACTACGGGCTGAAAGACGTGTCAAGCCAGCCTATCGGTGACCATAAAGCGGGAGTGATATGGCATACTCAGGGTTCGGGAAAGTCTCTTTCAATGGTGTTTTATGTAGGAAAGGTGGTGCGCATGCTGAACAATCCGACCATTGTGGTCATTACAGACCGTAATGATTTGGACGACCAGCTTTTCGGTACGTTTGCAGACTGCAAGCAGCTTTTGCGGCAGACTCCGGTGCAGGCCGAGGACGGTGAAAAACTGAAGAGTCTGTTAAGCGTCCATTCAGGAGGAGTGATATTCACTACCATTCAGAAGTTCCAGCCGGATGACGGGGAGAATGTGTATAAGACATTGACTGAACGGAGTAATGTCATCGTGATAGCCGACGAAGCCCATCGTACGCAGTATGGGTTTAAGGCCAAAACGGTGGAGGTGAAGAATGAAGCTGATGAGGTGATTGGTTCGGAAATAAAATACGGATTTGCCAAATACCTGCGTGATGCTTTGCCGAATGCCACTTATCTGGGATTTACAGGTACACCGATAGAAACAGCTGACATAAATACGCCGGCTGTATTCGGTCATTATATTGATGTGTACGACATTGCACAGGCGGTAGAAGACGGGGCTACGGTACGCATCTTCTATGAAAGCCGTTTGGCAAAGGTGGAACTGAGCGAGGAAGGGCGTAAGCTGATTGAGTCGCTCGACCGGGAACTGGAAACTGAAGAGATGAATGACGTGCAACTGGCGAAGGCCAAGTGGACGCAACTGGAAGCTTTGATTGGAAGTCCGGCCCGTATTAAGAATGTGGCCCGGGACATCGTGACGCATTTTGAACAGCGGCAGGAGGTCTTTGAGGGAAAAGGTATGATTGTGGCTATGAGTCGCCGTATTGCTGTGGCACTGTATGATGCCATTATTGCCTTGCGTCCGCAATGGCATTCGGATGACTTGGATAAGGGAGTCATAAAGGTAGTCATGACTTCGTCGTCCTCTGAAGGCCCCGACATTGTCCGGCATCATACTACCAAAGGGCAGCGCCGTTTGCTGGCCGAACGGATGAAAGACCCGGATGATGAATTGAAACTGGTGATTGTACGCGATATGTGGCTTACGGGATTTGATGCACCGTGTCTGCATACTTTGTACATCGACAAGCCGATGCAGGGGCACAATCTGATGCAGGCCATCGCTCGTGTGAATCGTGTGTATAAAGATAAGCCGGGAGGTCTGGTGGTGGATTATCTGGGCATTGCTTCCGATTTGAAAAAAGCGTTGTCATTCTACTCAGACTCGGGTGGAAAAGGTAATCCTACGGAACAGCAGGAACAGGCGGTTGCCTTGATGGAAGAAAAACTGGAGGTGGTACAGCATATTTTGCATGGCTTTGATTATCATCCTTATTTCACGGCGGACGTTTCGCAGAAGTTGTCGCTTATCTTGCAGGCGGAAGATTTTATCCTTGGACTGGATGAGGGAAAGAAACGGTTTGTCAATGAGGTCAATGCGTTGTCGAAAGCCTTTGCCATCGCCATTCCTCATGAAAAAGCCATGAAGGTTAAAGAGGAGGTTGCTTTCTTTCAGGCGATAAAGGCCCGATTGTGTAAGTTTGATGCTTCTCCTTCGCACAAGACGGACGAAGAAATTGAAACGACTATCCGTCAGGTGGTAGATAAAGTTTTGGTTTCGGACCGGGTGGTAGATATTTTTGATGCGGCAGGTATCAAGAAGCCGGATATATCCATTCTTTCAGAAGAGTTTCTTCTGGAACTGAAGGGTATGGAGCATAAGAATATTGCTTTGGAGGTGTTGCGTAAATTGTTGAACGATGAGATAAAGGCACGCATGCAACGCAACCTGGTTCAGGGAAAAAGTCTGATGGAGATGCTGGAGACTGCTATCAATAAATATCACAACAAGGTGATTACGGCGGTGGAGGTGATTGATGAACTGATAGGCCTGAGCAAGCATATCGTAGCGCAAGACAAGGCTGCACAGGCACTTGGCCTGACGGAATATGAATATGCTTTTTACTCTGCGGTAGCTGATAACGAGAGTGCCGTGGAGTTGATGGGAAAAGACAAACTCAGGGAGCTTGCAGTGGTGCTGACTGAAACCATACGCAACAATGCATCCATCGATTGGGAAATCAAAGAGAACGTACGGGCCAAGATGCGTGTGGCTGTCAAACGCTTGTTGCGTCGTTATGGTTATCCGCCCGATATGCAAATGCTCGCTACAGAGACGGTTATCAAGCAGGCCGAAATGATATCTTCTGAGCTGGCGAAGAGAAAGTAATTCTCTTCGTCTGCCTCTTCGCCGTTTTTCCGCCGATTTCTTTTATATAACTTTTTTTTCTTATAAATTTGCAGCCTAAATTTGGGAGGGTTCTTCCTGATAAACTAGATAATAGATAAAAAATCACATAATTATTATGAGTAAGAAGTTTACGGAATATTCGCAGCTCAACTTGTCGGAAATCAACAAGGAGGTGCTGAAAACATGGGATGAGAACGATGTGTTTTCCAAAAGTATGACAGAACGTGAGGGATGTCCTTCTTTCGTATTTTACGAAGGTCCCCCTTCAGCCAACGGTATGCCGGGCATTCACCACGTGATGGCGCGTACGATTAAGGATACATTCTGCCGTTTTAAGACCATGAAGGGCTTCCAGGTAAAGCGTAAAGCCGGATGGGACACACACGGACTGCCGGTGGAACTGGGAGTGGAAAAGGCACTGGGCATCACCAAGGAGGATATCGGTAAAACGATTTCGGTGGCAGACTACAACAAGCACTGCCGCACGGATGTCATGAAGTTCACGAAAGAATGGACCGACCTTACACATAAGATGGGTTACTGGGTAGACCTGGACAACCCGTATATCACTTACGACAACCGCTACATTGAAACCTTGTGGTGGCTGTTGCAGCAGCTTTACAAGAAAGGCTTGCTCTACAAAGGATACACCATCCAGCCGTATTCTCCGGCTGCCGGTACGGGATTGAGCTCACACGAGCTGAACCAGCCGGGATGCTACCGCGACGTGAAAGACTTGACTGTGGTGGCTCAGTTCAAGATGAAGAACCCGAAACCGGAAATGGCGGAGTGGGGTACACCGTACTTCATCGCATGGACGACCACTCCGTGGACTTTGCCTTCAAATACTGCCCTCTGCGTGGGCCCGAAGATTGACTACGTGGCCGTACAGACATACAATTCATACAATGGCGACAAGATGACGGTGGTACTGGCCAAACCGTTGCTGTATGCACACTTCAACAAGAAGGCGGAAGGCTTAGCGCTGGAAGACTACAAGCCGGGCGACAAGCTGGTTCCGTTCAAGGTGGTAGGTGAGTACAAGGGTACCGACCTCGTGGGTATGGAATACGAACAGCTTATCCCGTGGGTGAAACCGGTGGAAGCTGCCGAGGACGGTACGTGGAAAGAGGCTGCTGACAAAGCGTTCCGCGTGATTCCGGGTGACTATGTGACCACGGAAGACGGTACGGGTATCGTACATATTGCGCCGACATTCGGTGCCGACGATGCCAATGTGGCACGTGCGGCAGGCATTCCTTCTTTGTTCATGATCAACAAAAAGGGTGAAACTCGTCCGATGGTCGACCTGACCGGTAAGTTCTATCTGATAGAGGAACTGGATGAGGCGTTCGTGAAGGAATGTGTGGATGTAGAGAAATACAAGGAATACGAAGGTCGCTGGGTGAAGAATGCATACGACCCACAGTTCACCGTCGACGGCAAATACGACGAGAAAGCCGCTCAGGCAGCCGAATCACTCGACGTGTATATCTGCATGATGCTGAAACAGCAGGGACTGGCGTTCAAGACTGAAAAGCATGTGCACAACTATCCGCACTGCTGGCGTACCGACAAACCGGTGTTGTATTATCCGTTGGACAGCTGGTTCATCCGTTCTACGGCTTGCAAGGAACGTATGATGGAACTGAACAAGACCATCAACTGGAAACCGGAATCTACGGGTTCGGGCCGTTTCGGAAAATGGTTGGAAAACCTGAACGACTGGAACTTGAGCCGTTCACGCTACTGGGGTACACCGCTGCCTATCTGGAGAAGCGAGGAAGGCGAGGAAATCTGCATCGGTTCGGTAGAGGAACTGTATAACGAAATTGAAAAATCGGTGGCTGCCGGTTTCATGACGGAAAATCCGTACAAGAAACTGGGATTCCAGCCGGGCGTATATAATAAGGAGAACTACGACAAGATTGACTTGCACCGTCCGTATGTAGACGATATCATCCTGGTATCTGCTTCGGGCAAGCCGATGAAACGTGAGTCGGATTTGATTGACGTATGGTTCGATTCAGGTTCCATGCCGTATGCACAGCTGCACTATCCGTTTGAAAACAAGGAACTGATAGACTCTCGCAGCTACTATCCGGCTGACTTCATTGCGGAAGGGGTGGACCAGACGCGTGGATGGTTCTTTACGCTGCATGCCATCGCCACGATGGTGTTCGACAGTGTGGCTTACAAGAACGTCATTTCCAATGGTCTGGTGCTCGACAAGAACGGCAACAAGATGTCGAAGCGTCTGGGCAATGCCGTCGACCCGTTCGGTGCCATCGAAAAGTTCGGTTCCGACCCGTTGCGCTGGTACATGATTACCAACTCTTCTCCGTGGGACAACCTGAAGTTTGATACGGAAGGGGTGGATGAAGTACGCCGTAAGTTCTTCGGTACCTTGTACAATACGTATTCATTCTTCGCTTTGTATGCTAACGTGGATGGCTTTACCTACGCAGAAAAAGACGTGTCGATGAACGAGCGTCCGGAGATTGACCGTTGGATTCTGTCACTGCTGAACACGCTGATCAAGAACGTGGATGCTTGCTTCACAGATTACGAACCGACCAAGGCCGGACGTCTGATTACTGACTTTGTAAACGATAACTTGAGTAACTGGTACGTGCGTCTGAACCGTAAACGTTTCTGGGGCAGTGCCATGTCGACCGATAAATTGTCTGCTTACCAGACACTCTATACTTGCTTGGAGACCGTGGCTAAACTGATGGCACCGATTGCTCCGTTCTATGCCGACCGTCTGTATATGGACTTGATTGGCGTGACCGGACGTGACCAGGTGGTTTCCGTGCACCTTGCCAAGTTCCCGGTAGCTGACGAAAGTCTGATTAATACGGAGCTGGAAGCCCGCATGCAGATGGCACAGGATGTCACTTCCATGGTGCTGGCTTTGCGCCGTAAGGTGAACATCAAGGTGCGTCAGCCGCTGCAGTGTATCATGATTCCGGTGGTGGATGAGGCACAGAAACAGCATATTGAGGCAGTGAAAGACCTGATCATGAACGAAGTGAACGTAAAGGAACTCAAGTTCGTGGACGGTGCGGCAGGAGTGCTGGTGAAGAAAGTAAAATGTGACTTTAAGAAGCTGGGTCCGAAATTCGGAAAGCAGATGAAGGCTGTAGCTGCTGCTGTGGCAGGCATGTCGCAGGAAGCCATCGCCGAACTGGAGAAGAACGGAAGCTACACCTTCCAGCTGGAAGGCGGAGAGGCCGTAGTGGAAGCTGCTGATGTGGAAATCTTCAGTGAAGATATCCCTGGCTGGCTGGTAGCCAACGAGGGCAAGCTGACCGTGGCGCTGGAAGTGACCGTGACCGACGAACTGAAGCGCGAAGGTATCGCCCGCGAACTGGTGAACCGTATTCAGAACATCCGAAAGAGCAGCGGGTTCGAGATTACCGACAAGATTGCGATTGTGTTGTCAAAAAATCCGAATACCGATGACGCGATAAATGAATATAATACTTATATTTGCAACCAAGTGCTGGCTAACTCATTGGTTCTGGCCGATGAAGTGGAAAACGGCACGGAAATTAGTTTTGATGACTTTTCGTTGTATGTCAATGTAACGAAATTGTAATATGAACTCATCCACCCGGTTCTGCCGGGTGGATACTATTATTAACTTAAAACTTTAAGCACTATGGCTGAAAAAACGAGGTATTCTGACGCTGAACTTGAAGAATTCCGCGCCATTATCATGGAAAAACTTCAGCTCGCGGAACGCGACTATGAGAAACTGAAAAGTAGTATAATGAACACGGATGGGAACGATACGGACGATACATCTCCTACATACAAGGTATTGGAAGAAGGAGCCAACACTTTGTCAAAAGAAGAAACCACTCGTCTGGCTGCCCGTCAGCTGAAGTTCATTCAAAACCTGCGCGCGGCACTGGTACGTATTGAGAACAAAACCTACGGAATCTGTCGTGAAACAGGAAAGTTGATTCCCGCTGAGCGTCTTCGTGCGGTGCCTCATGCCACATTGAGCATTGAAGCCAAGCAGCATGGAAAGAAGTAACGAAATTAGTTTTTAATTTGAAGTTGGGAATTGAAGGTTGAAAAAACGCTGCTTTTTCAGAGTGGTCCATTTTCAATTTTCAGTTCTCAATTTTTTTGAATCGATTTGTAATTTGAAGAAGATGAAGAATTTTCTCACTCAGGGTCGTCTGGCTGCTCTTGTAGTGGCAGGGGTGCTGATTATTGACCAGCTTATCAAAATCTCGGTAAAGACAAACATGTTTTTGCATGAGAACATTCACGTGACTGACTGGTTTTATATTTATTTCACCGAAAACAACGGTATGGCTTTCGGACTTGAGATTTTCGCCAAACTGTTTCTGACGCTGTTCCGCATCGTGGCGGCTGTGTTGATTACGGTATACATTACCAAGTTGGTGAAACGGACCACAGACAAGGTGAAGAACGGCTACTTGGTGTGCCTTTCTCTGATTCTGGCCGGAGCGGTAGGCAACATCATCGACTGTGTGTTCTATGGCGAGATTTTCAGTGAGAGCACACATTCGCAGATTGCTTCCTGGGTACCGCTGGGTGAAGGCTATTCCAGCTGGCTGCACGGGAAAGTGGTAGACATGTTCTATTTCCCGATTATCGATACCTATTGGCCCGACTGGATGCCTTTTGTGGGAGGCGACCATTTTATCTTTTTCAGTCCGATATTCAACTTTGCCGATGCGGCTATCAGCTGTGGTATCATTGCGTTGCTTATCTTCTATTCGCGTTATCTTAATGCGGGTGCTCATACGGAGTCTTCTGCTGCTTCCAAAGGAACAAAAAAATGAAACGGATTGCATTTATAGGAGTTTCAGTCTTAATGCTGTGCGGCCTGTTCGGGTGCGGCAAGAAGATACCCAAGGATATTATTCAGCCTCAGGCCATGGAGGATTTACTTTATGATTATCATCTGGCCACTACGCTGAGTGCCGATTTGCCATACAATGAGAACTATAAGAAGGAGGCATACTTGGCCTATGTGTTCAAGAAGCATCATGTTACGGAAGCGGACTTCGATTCTTCCATGGTGTGGTATTCCCGTCACAGCGACGAGATGACGACCATCTACCAGAACTTGCAGAAGCGAATGGAGACCACGGCAGAGCAGCTGAAGAAGCAGACCATCCGTCACAGCGGGGAGGTGTCTGTCTCCTTGTCGGGCGATACGGTGGATTTGTGGCAGGACCGTACATTGTACTGGCTGACGTCTTACGGTCTGACCAATAAGCTTACATTTGATTTGAGGGCGGATACTTCTTTCCATGAGAAGGACCGTCTGGTATGGGAAGCCGATTTCTCTTTCCTGCCGAAAGGGAGACCTTCGGGCCGTGTGGTGATGGGGGTGAACTTGAGTTTCAGCAACGACAGTACGCAGGGCATGACACGCGTGGTGAGCATGTCGGGCATGCAGCGTCTGGTCATTACACCTGATTCTGCATACAAGTATAAGAATGTGACCGGTTTCATGTACTACACTGGAGAGGAAGAGACCTCGGTACTGGTAAGCCACATTCAGCTGATGCGTTACCATACGCCGGAACGTCATCTGCCGGTGGTGACCGACTCACTGGCTGTACAGCCTGCCGACACGCTTCCGAAGGATTCACTTCGCCGAAGCAAAATCAGACGTCCGGAACTCATGAAACGCTGAAAGCAATGATTTATTACGCATCTCATTATCTCTGGCATGCGGGGCAGAACCGACTGTTCCGCATGCAGCGTATAGGGCTGGAGGCTTCCAGTCATCGCTTTGTTTCCATGGAACCGCTGGAAGAAGAGGTCCGTCAGACCCAGTGGCTGGGAGGACTGGTGGTGCTGGCTCCCTATCAGCTGGAGAGGAGGGAAGGAGAGTCGTTCCCGCATTTCTGCCTGCGGGTATCCCAATCGCTAGCGGGTGAAGAGGCCTTGTATGCATTTCATGTGCCGGGGTTCGACTTGCAGGCCATGGAATTTACATCGAGGAGCCGGCTGGTGCGCTTATGACATGCGGCGGCGGAACTCGGCGCACACAATGGCAGTGGCCACCGCCACATTCAGTGATTCGCTGGTTTCTTGTCCCTGTGGGTAGTTGGGTATCAGTAGTTTCTGAGACACCATCGCTTCAATTTCCTTGCACACCCCGTTCCCTTCGTTTCCCATTACGATGACACCGTGTGTAGACAGTTCCTGCGAATAGAAGTTGTCACCGTCCAAGAAGGTACCGAACACCGGAACTTTTCTTTCAGCCTGTAAGCGGATAAAAGCTTTTAAGTCACAATAGTGCAGTTTGACGCGGGCCAAAGCTCCCATGGTAGCTTGTACTGTTTTGGGGTTAAAGGCATCGGCTGTGCCGGGCGAACAGAAGATATCCTCTATGCCAAACCAGTCGGCAATGCGGATGATGGTGCCCAAGTTGCCGGGATCTTGCACATCGTCGAGTGCCAGACAAAGTGAATGGGCCGGCAGGGTGTCGTCATAGGGGTATGAGGGAAGTTCAAATACAGCCAGTACTTCCTGTGGCGTTTTCAACAGACTGGCCCGGGTCAATTCCTCTGGAGTCACTTCAATGGTTTCCTGAGCCAGCAGAAGAGGATGTTTTTCCAGCCATGAAGTGGTGGCTATCAGGAGGCGGCAGGAGAAATGTCCTAGCAGGTCGCCCACCAGTTTGTTGCCTTCGGCCAGAAACGCATTTTCGGCTTTCCGGTACTTTTTCATTTCCAGCGCCCGGATGTATTTGATTCTGTTTTTGCTCAGCATAATTGTGACGGGGATTTTTAATTATATTTTAAGAACAAAGCTAAGAAGATATTTTTAATTATTGCCTATCTTTGCATGTAATTTTGCATATATCCGCTTGTTTGTATGAAGATATCCCCCCGTTTCTATATAGGTCTGTGTGCCATGCTGCTTTTCCTGAGCGGATGTTCGGTCAGTAAATTCATCCCGGAGGGGCATTATCTGCTGGACAATGTGAAGGTGGAATCGGACAACAAGGAAATCAAGTCTTCCCAGATGACGGCCTATCTCCGTCAGACACCGAATGCCAAGTGGTTCAGTCTGGTGAAACTTCCCATGTACATTTACGGGGCTGCCGGAAAAGATTCTACCAAATGGATGAACCGTTTCCTGTATCGCATAGGAGATGCTCCTCGTATTTATGATCCGGAGTTGGCAGAAGAGACACGTCTGCAAATTGAGCAGGCTGTACGCAACATGGGCTACATGAGCGGGCAGGTGAGTATGCACACCCAGACAAAGGGCAAGAAAATCAAGGTCTATTATCAGATTCATTCCGGCGACCCCTACCTGATTTCACGGGTGGCCTACGATATTTCCGATTATCGGATTCACGATTACCTGATGGCTGATTCGGCCCGTTCTTACCTCAAGGAAGGAGCCCGTCTGGATATCAACCAGCTGGATCAGGAGCGTGACCGCATCACGCAGTTCCTGCAGAACCGTGGATATTACCGTTTCAACAAGGATTTCATCACATATCAGGTGGACACCATGCGCAATTCGCGTAATGTGGACCTGATTATGCAGTTGCATCCTTACCGTCGGAAGAAAGAGGATGCGCCTTCTCCGCACCGCCAGTATTATCTCCGGAATGTGGATTTTGTGTTTGATGTGGATTTCGCCGATCTTGCTTCTGAAAGTCTGCAAGGGATTGATTCCATCCGTTCGGGAGGGATGACGTTTTATTTTAAAGACAAGATGTTTCTGCGTCCCCAGGTGATTGGAGATAACAATCACTTGAGAACGGGACGGCTGTATCGGGTGCGCGACGTGCAGAACACGTATTCGGCACTCGGGCGGCTGAATATCCTGAAATATTCCAATATCCGTTTCCGGGAGGACTTGCGGGCTGATTCAGCTTACCTGGATGCGTATGTCATGCTGACCCGCAACAAGAACAAGTCGCTTTCGTTCGAGATTGAAGGTACCAACTCCGCAGGCGATTTGGGAGCGGCGGCTTCGGTGGCATACACCCACCGCAACTTGTTCAAGGGGTCTGAAACCTTTACAATTAAAGTGCGTGGAGCATACGAGGCTGTAACAGGACTGGAAGGATATGCCAACAGCAACTACATGGAGTATGGAGTGGAGACCAGCCTGAATTTCCCGGAATTCATGTTCCCCTTTCTTTCGGCCGATTTCCGCCGCCGGAGTCGCGCCACATCGGAGGTAACGGTGAAATACAACTGGCAGATTCGTCCGGAGTTCGAACGTACGGTAGCTTCTGCCGGGTGGAGTTATCACTGGAGCAAACGGCGGGCTACCCATCGTTTTGATGTGCTCGACCTGAACTACATCTACATGCCGTATCGTTCGGAGACTTTCCGCGAGTATCTGGATTTGATGGATGAGAGGAATCCCCTGTTGCGTTACAGTTACGAAGACTTGTTTATCGTGCGCATGGGATATACTTATACGTACAACAGTTCAGGGGCCACATCGTTGAAGACTTCGCGCCGGAATTCCTATTCCATCCGTTTTAACATTGAAGAGTCGGGCAACTTGCTGTATCTCTTCTCGAAAGCGATTAATGGGAAGCCGAAGAATGGGGAGAATTATCAGATGGCCAATATCGGCTTTGCCCAGTATGTGAAGACGGACTTCGACTATGCCAAGAACTTTATGATTGACGACCGCAACGCGCTGGTGTTCCACATCGGGGTGGGAGTGGCTGTGCCTTATGGAAACTCCAAGAGCCTTCCGTTTGAAAAACTGTATTTCTCCGGAGGAGCCAACAGCGTGCGTGGATGGAGCGTCCGTTCCCTTGGACCGGGAGGCTACCGAGGTGATAGCAACAGTCTGGACTATGTGAACCATACGGGCGACATCAAACTTGACCTGAACCTGGAGTATCGCACCCATCTGTTCTGGAAACTGAACGGGGCCGCGTTCATCGATGCTGGAAATGTGTGGACCATCCGCAACCGGGAATTGCAGCCCGAAGGCCTGTTTAAGTTCAACCGCTTCTACAAGCAGCTGGCCGTGGCCTACGGACTGGGAATCCGTTTCGACTTGGACTTCCTGATTATCCGCTTCGACGGCGGTATGAAGGCCGTCAATCCGATGTACACCGGGCGCGACCGTTACCCGATTGTCTCTCCCGACTTCAAGCGTGACTTCGCCTTTCATTTTGCAGTAGGTTATCCGTTTTAATTCTTTAATATATGAGTACGAACAAGAATGTATATACCCATGAAGAAGTGGACGAGCTGAAGGCCTGGTTCGACCAGGCTGAACTTCCGGCTGAAATGCAGCTAGATAAGGCTGTCTATATTCCCGATGTGAAAGAAACCGTGCGCCGCCTGTTCTTGCAGGCCTATGTGTGCTGTGAGAATCCTCGCCTGCAAGGCTGCCTGCGTTTGCTGGAACGTATCAAGGCCCATCTGGAGGAAGAGAAAAAGAACTAGATGGAGGCTAAAATTGCCGGCTTTCTTTCATATTTGCGAAAAAAATACGAAATTTGCACAGCAACGAAAAAGATTATTTCAATACACCTTTATAAATATAACAATTATGACAAAAAGTGCATTACAAATTGCAAGAGCTGCTTACCAGCCGAAATTGCCGAAAGCATTGAAAGGTGCGGTAGTAGCTAAGGAAGGCGAACCGACTCAGTCTGTAGCCGATCAGGAAGAAATCAAGAAATTGTTCCCGAACACTTACGGCATGCCGTTGATTCAGTTCGTGGAAGGTGAGGCTAAGGAATACGCTCCGATGAACGTTGGCGTAATCTTGTCTGGTGGACAGGCTCCTGGTGGTCATAACGTCATCTCTGGTTTGTTCGACGGTATCAAGAAACTGAATCCGGCCAACAAACTCTACGGTTTCATCCTGGGTCCTGGCGGTTTGGTAGACCACAAATATATGGAACTGACAGCCGATATCATCGACGAATACCGTAACACTGGTGGTTTCGATATCATCGGTTCTGGACGTACAAAACTGGAAAAGGAAGACCAGTTTGAAAAAGGATACGAAATTCTGAAAGAACTGGGCATCAAGGCACTGGTAATCATCGGTGGTGACGACTCAAATACAAACGCTTGCGTTTTGGCTGAATACTATGCTGCCAAGAAATACGGTATCCAGGTAATCGGTTGCCCGAAGACTATCGACGGTGACTTGAAGAACGAAATGATTGAAACTTCATTCGGTTTCGATACTGCCTGCAAGACTTACTCTGAAGTAATCGGTAACATTGAACGTGACTGTAACTCAGCTCGTAAATACTGGCACTTCATCAAACTGATGGGACGTTCTGCTTCTCATATCGCACTGGAATGTGCTTTGCAGACTCAGCCGAACATCTGTATCATCTCAGAAGAAGTGGAAGCCAAGAACATGTCTTTGGACGACATCGTGACTTACATTGCACAGGTAGTTGCTGACCGTGCTGCTGCCGGCAACAATTTCGGTACGGTATTGATTCCGGAAGGTTTGATTGAATTCATCCCGGCCATGAAGCGTCTGATTGCTGAATTGAACGACTTCCTGGCTGCCAACGGCGAAGAATTCAACAGCATCAAGCGTTCTAAACAGCGCGAATACATCATCAGCAAGCTGTCTCCTGAAAACGCCGCTATCTATGCTTCTCTGCCGGAAGGTGTAGCTCGTCAGTTGTCACTCGACCGTGACCCGCACGGAAACGTTCAGGTTTCTTTGATTGAAACTGAAAAGCTGTTGTCTGAAATGGTAGCTACCAAGTTGGCTGCATGGAAAGAAGAAGGCAAGTTCGTAGGTAAGTTCGCTGCTCAGCACCACTTCTTCGGTTACGAAGGACGTTGCGCTGCTCCGTCTAACTTCGATGCTGACTACTGCTACTCTTTGGGTTACACAGCTTCTATGTTGATTGCCAACGGTAAGACTGGTTACATGTCTTCTGTACGCAACACAACCGCTCCTGCTGCAGAATGGATTGCAGGTGGTGTGCCTATCACTATGATGATGAACATGGAACGTCGTCACGGTGAAATGAAGCCGGTTATCCAGAAAGCACTGGTAAAACTGGATGGTGCTCCGTTTAAAGCATTCGCTGCTATGCGTGACACTTGGGCTAAGGAAACTGCTTATGTATATCCGGGTCCGATTCAGTACTTCGGTCCGACAGAAGTATGCGACCAGCCGACTAAGACTTTGCAGTACGAACAGGCAAAATAAATTGAAAGTTGAGTTCCCATAAGGGAAGTTCAACCGTAACATATCATTTAGCGAAGAATCAGGGAACTTTATGAGTGCCGGATTCTTCGCTATTTGTTGAATCAATTCTTACCGCATGGCGGTACATCTTTAGACATTCTTCATTAAACACATTGACGATGACCAAAAAATCACCCATTCTCGCGGTGAACGAAGTCGAGAAAAAGGCTTCCCGCAAGCGTCCTGCGGCAAGAAAAAACACAGGCCGACGAACGACAGCTTCCGGTAAACCGTCGGGAAGAACCCCGCGGGGAAAAAAGAAAATCCGTCGCTGTCAGATGCCTTCCTGGTGTTATTACCTGTTGCTGGGGGGGATTGGGGCTTGTTTTGTCATCGTATTCTATTATTTCTTTATCCGTCCCTACGCTTACCGCTGGAAACCTTGCTATGGCTTGAAAGCCTACGGGGTATGTTTGCCTTACGGTTTTGAGGTACATGGTTTCGATGTGTCGCACCATCAGGGACAGATTGATTGGGCGGAACTTCAGAAAACACAGAATTCACCGTTTCCTGTACGGTTCGTATTCATGAAAGCCTCCGAGGGAGGAGACTTCAGTGATACGGCATTCATACATAACTTTGATGAGGCTCGCAAGCATGGGTTCATCCGCGGGGCCTATCATTTTTACAATCCCAAAACAGATGCTTCTCGCCAGGCCGATTTCTTTATTCACTCCGTGAAACTGGAGTCGGGCGACCTGCCTCCGGTGCTTGATATCGAAGTGATGGGAGAGAGTGAGAAGAAACTTCGCCACGACCTGAAAATCTGGCTGGATAAAATCGAACATTATTATCGGGTGAAACCGATTCTCTATACATCTTACAAGTTCAAGACCCGTTACTTGAACGACTCTGTCTTCAACTCCTATCCCTATTGGATTGCCCATTACTACGCCGATTCGGTGGAATACAAAGGGCAGTGGCGATTCTGGCAGCACACCGACGTGGGCCGTCTGCCGGGCATTCGCGAAGAGGTGGATTTGAACGTGTTCAACGGTACGCTCGACGAACTGAAACGCATGACGATTCCCTGAATTCCAGAATAACAAGAGAGATACAAACAAAAAACCCTCCGCAGGTATCCTTTTCAGGACTCCCTGTGGAGGGTTCATTTTATATAATAGAAGATAAGGGAAAAATCCCGTAGACTTAGTTACGGAACTTCAATCCATCACCCTCGCGCTCTACGATGATCGGTTTCTCGCGGTTCACTTCCTGTGACAGAAGTTTCTTTGACAAATCGTTCAGCAAGTAGCGCTGGATGGCACGTTTAACCGGACGTGCACCGAATTCCGGATCGTAGCCGGCAGTAGCCAGGAAGTCGATGGCTTCGTCACTCATCTGCAAGGTCACTCCGTTGTCCTCCAGCATCTTTTGGATGCCTTTGATCTGCAAGCGGACAATCTGTTCGATTTGCGGCTTGTTCAACGGCTGGAACATGATGATTTCGTCGATACGGTTCAGGAACTCCGGACGGATGGTCTTCTTCAACATGTTCATCACCTCTTTCTTGGTCTCGTCTACCACCTGGTCGTGGTTCTGGTCGTTAATCTTCTCGAACTGACTCTGGATGTAAGAGCTGCCCAAGTTGGAAGTCATGATGATGATGGTGTTCTTGAAGTTCACCGTACGTCCCTTGTTATCGGTCAGACGTCCGTCGTCCAGTACCTGCAACAAGATGTTGAACACATCCGGATGCGCCTTTTCGATTTCATCGAACAAGACTACTGAATACGGTTTCCGACGTACGGCTTCGGTCAACTGACCCCCTTCATCGTAACCAACGTATCCCGGAGGTGCACCGATCAAACGTGACACGGTATGCTTTTCCTGATACTCACTCATATCGATACGCGTCATCAGCGATTCATCGTTGAACAGGTATTCTGCCAAAGCCTTGGCCAATTCAGTCTTACCGACACCGGTCGTACCCAAGAAGATGAACGAACCAATCGGACGTCTCGGGTCTTGCAGTCCGGCACGGCTACGACGTACGGCATCGGCCACAGCCTGGATGGCTTCATCCTGTCCGATGACCCGCTTGTGCAGTTCGTCTTCCAGGTGGAGCAGTTTTTCACGTTCGCTCTGCAACATACGGCTCACCGGTATACCTGTCCAGCGGGATACCACGTCGGCGATGTCTTCGGCCGTTACCTCTTCCTTGATCAAGGCGTTGTCGCCCTGTTTCTTCTTCAGGTCTTCCTGGATGGACTTGATTTCGTTCTCCAGAGCCTGCAGCTTTCCGTAACGGATTTCGGCCACCTTTCCGTAGTCGCCTTCACGTTCTGCCTTATCAGCTTCGAACTTCAGTTGTTCGATTTCCTTCTTGTTTTGCTGAATCTTGTTCACCAGCTCCTTCTCACTCTGCCATTTGGCCTTGTAAGAAGTCTCCTGTTCCTTCAGTTCCGCAATCTCCTTGTTCAATTGAGCCAGTTTTGCCTCGTCCTTTTCCCGCTTGATAGCCTCGCGTTCAATTTCGAGCTGTTTCAACCGGCGTTCAATCTCATCCAGTTCTTCCGGAAGAGAGTCACGTTCCATACGCAGCTTGGCGGCTGCCTCATCCATCAGGTCGATAGCCTTATCCGGCAAGAAACGGTCGGTGATATACCGGCTGCTCAGTTCTACGGCCGCGATAATGGCTTCATCCTTGATACGCACCTGATGGTGGTTCTCGTAACGCTCCTTCAGTCCACGCAAGATGGAGATAGAGCTGGCCGTATCCGGTTCGTCTACCATGACGGTCTGGAAACGACGTTCCAACGCCTTATCCTTTTCGAAATATTTCTGGTATTCGTCGAGGGTAGTGGCACCGATGCTCCGCAGTTCCCCACGGGCCAAGGCCGGTTTCAGGATGTTGGCTGCATCCATGGCACCTTCACCTTTTCCGGCACCCACCAAGGTGTGGATTTCATCGATGAAGAGGATGATGTTTCCATCGGACTTCTTCACTTCGTTGATGACCGATTTCAGACGTTCCTCAAATTCACCTTTGTATTTGGCACCTGCTACCAGCGCACCCATATCCAGTGAGAACAGCTGTTTGTTCTTCAGGTTCTCCGGCACATCACCCCGAAGGATTCGCTGTGCCAGTCCCTCTACGATGGCCGTCTTACCGGTACCCGGTTCACCAATCAGAATCGGGTTGTTCTTCGTACGCCGACTCAGAATCTGCAACACCCGTCGGATTTCCTCGTCACGGCCGATGACCGGGTCGAGTTTCCCGCTTCGTGCAGCTTCTATCAGGTTAATGGCATATTTATTCAGTGATTGATACGTATCTTCGCTTGATTGTGAGGTCACATTCTGTCCCTGACGCAATTCTTGGATGGCAGCCCGCAATTCCTTGTCGGTCAGCCCTGCATCCTTCAGCATGGTAGACACCGTGCTTTTCACGTTCAGCAGTGCCAGCAATATGGCTTCGAGTGACACATATTCGTCGCCCAGTTCCTTGGATACCTCCACGGCTTTCTGCAACACTTCGTTGGCGTCACGGCTCAGGTAGGGTTCTCCACCCGATACCTTCGGCAAGGAAGCAATCTGCCGGTCGAGTACGGTTTCTATCTGCTGGCCGTTTATGCCGAGTTTCTGGAAAATGAAGTTGGTTACATTTTCGCCCACCTTCAGCAAACCTGCCATCAAATGTTCCGGCTCGATGGCCTGCTGTCCGCGGTTCTGTACCAGATTCACCGCCTCCTGCACTGCCTCTTGCGATTTGATTGTAAAGTTGTTAAAGTTCATAAATGGTCTCCTTTCTCGTTCTTGTTGTTTTTCTTTTTCTTTGCCGTGAGCCTCCCGCCTTGTGACAGGCGGCTCACGACGCTTACTTTTATGCAAACTCTTTGCCAGAAGCCATGCGGAAAGAAGATCTGCCGATTTGTCATTTCTGGCTCTTTTTTGACTGAAAATCTGTCAGTTATAGGGTGATTTTTGTCAGTCTGGAAAACGCAAGTGCGTTTGGACTAAAACACAAGTACGTTTCATCCAAAACGCAAGTGCGTTTCAGGTAAAACGCTTCGACGTTTTGATTCAAACGCACTTGCGTTTTTTTTTAAGGGGAAAAAGCTTGATTCAGCATCTGGAGTTGACGATTGCCGGCGTGGCAGAAAGATCAGGTTTGCAGTCGACCAGTCATTTCATACGCCTGTTCAAGGACCGGGAGGATTGTTCGCCGGCCCGGTGGCGGAAAAACCGTCTCTGAGGGACCCCATGCTTGTGAATTTTAAATAACGGGAGAGAGGTGGGCTCTCGGATATTTTTCGTACCTTTGTCTAAAGGCTTTTAAAATGCTCAACCAGGATACAGAGTTTTGAATATAGACGGAAACACATTAACTAATTTATGGAAAAGAAAATACCCTTTGCTTCTGATGTAATTTTGATAGATGCTGCTTTTTTGGACCGCGTAGGCGGAGATATGGCGGCTCATTTTGCGCCCCTGGTGGGCCGGGAACTGCCTAAAGCCGACTTGGCGGTGTTGCTGGAATGTCTGGCACTGGATGCCGGACTGGAACCGGGGCAGCACGAGATACAGGTGATTTTTGTGTATGATGCAGCACATGGCCGGATGCGTTTCTGTACGCCTTCCAATTTGGAAAAGGAGATTCACGGTATGGCTTTCCAGGGCCGATTGGGTGAGTTTTCACTATATGCGTTCCAGACTTCGGGAATGGCTCGGCGGGAAGATTTGTTTTGTGAATCGTTGCAGTTGCTTACGGAGTCGAAAGATGCGCGCCGGGTGATGCTGGTGCCCGATGAGGGAGAATACGGTTCAGCTGTGGCAGAACTGGCAGAGAAGATGAAAGGCAAGGAAGGTGTGACGGTGTTCGGCATGAACCCTCCGGCACACGAGTGCAGTTACCGTTTTGAGATGCTCGGGTTTGCCGTGCTTCAGTCGCTGGGCATCCGGGCAGAGGAACTTTAATTCGTGGAATAGCCTATGTCTGATTTCCGTTTGAAAGCATTCTACAGTGTGGCCCGCAACCTCAGTTTTACCAAGGCTTCGCAGGAGTTGTTTGTGAGCCAGCCGGCCGTGACCAAACATGTGCGCGAGCTGGAAAGTCTCTACGGGGTGCGTCTGTTCGACCGCAAGGGGAACTCCATCTCGCTCACGGAGGCGGGGAAGCTGCTCATGGAGCATTGCGAGCGTATCTTGGCCGACTACCGCAAGCTGGAGTACGACATGCACCAGCTGAATAACGAGTATGCAGGGGAACTGCGTCTGGGAGCGAGTACGACCATTTCGCAATATGTGTTGCCGCCTGTACTGGCTGCTTATACGGAACGTTATCCTCAGATGAGCGTATCGCTTATGGATACCAACTCGCGCAACGTGGAAAAGGCGTTGCAGGAGCATACCATCGACGTGGGGATGGTGGAAGGTGTGTTTCGCCTGCCCAACCTGCGCTATGAACCGTTCTTGTGCGACGAACTGGTGCCGGTGGTGTGTCCGCGTGGACGCTGGGCCGGAAAGGAGGAATTGACATTGGATGAGTTTACCCGCGTGCCGCTGGTGCTCCGTGAACGGGGTTCCGGCACGCTGGATGCCATTGAGATGGTGTTGGCCGAGCAGGGGTTGAAGCTTTCGTCATTGAATGTGCGGATGCACCTGGGCAGCACGGAGGGCATTAAGTCGTTCCTGCGGTGCAGTGACTGTATGGGGATTGTATCGGTCTGCGCCTTGGGACGGGAACTGAAAGCAGGCGACTTTCAGGTGATTGACATTGAAGGCTTGCAGTTCAAGCGGCATTTCTGTTTTGTATCGGCCCAGGGACAGGAGGCTGATACCGTATTGCATTTCATGCGCTTTGTCCGGCATTTCCTTGCGGGAAAATGAAGACCGGACGGAGCGCTTCATTTTATTTCTTTCCAAATTCAGGATCAATTTTCAGTAGGGCGGTCACACCGAAGGTGGCAAGGGTGCAGACCATAATCCAGATGAAGAACAGCTGGTAGCCTAAGGTTTCCTGCATCCATCCGGCAATCATGCCCGGCAGCATCATGCCCAAGGCCATGAAGGCTGTGCAGATGGCATAGTGCGAGGTCTTGTGCGAGCCGTTGGCAAAATAAATCAGGTAGAGCATGTAGGCCGTGAAGCCGAATCCGTAGCCGAACTGTTCCACGAAGATGCAGCTGTTGATGAGGACAAGGCTGTCGGGTTGGGCATAACTCAGGTACACATAGACCAGGTCGGGCAGGGAGATGGCCCATACCATGGGCCAGAGCCAGTGGCGGAGTCCGTGGCGTGCTACGGCAATACCTCCTAAAATGCCGCCCAAGGTCAGTCCGACGATGCCGAGGGTACCTTGTGCAAAGCCGATTTGGGCGGTGGTCATACCGAGACCTCCTTGTTCCACAGGGTCGAGCAGGAAGGGGATGCCCATTTTGGCCAGCTGGGCTTCCGGCAGGCGGTAGAGCAGCATGAACAGAATGGCGGTGAGAGCCTGCTCTTTCTGAAAGAAGGAGCGGAAGGTGAGCAGGAAGTCGGTCAGGATACCTTTGGCGTTTTTCGGATGACTGGCTGAAGGACGGTCCTGATCGGGTCGTGGCAAGACGAAAGAATGGTAGAGCCACAAGGCCAGCAGACAGCCTGCCAAGGTGAAGAAAGTGATGCTCCAGGCGTAGGACGTGCGGCCGGTCACTTCCTCCAGTCGTCCGGCCAGCATGATGAGCAGCCCTTGTCCGGCAATGGTGGCAAAGCGGTAGAAGGTGCTGCGGATGCCCACGAAGAAGGCTTGCTGGTGCGGAGTAAGTCCTAACATATAGAATCCGTCGGCGGCGATGTCGTGGGTGGCAGAACTGAAGGCCACCAGCCAGAATACGGCCAAAGTAGTCTGGAAGAAATGGCTTGTAGGGATGGTGAAGGCAATGCCGGCCAGTCCCGCTCCTAACAGCAACTGGGTGAGGATAATCCACCACCGTTTGGTGCGGAGCAGATCGATAAACGGGCTCCACAAGGGTTTGATGACCCAGGGTAGGTTCAGCCAGCTGGTGTAGAGAGCTACCTCTGTGTTCGAGATGCCCATCCGCTTGTACATCACCAGCGAGAGAATCATGACCGCTACGTAGGGCAGACCTTCGGCAAAGTAGAGTGAAGGTACCCAATACCAAGGAGAACGTGTGTGCATGGCCGTCAGGATTTAGTATAACTTGCGGATTTCAGCTCCCTGGTAGTAGTGCAGCAGAATCTGGTCGTAGGCATAGCCTTTTTCGCCCATCACGGCAGCGCCAATCTGGCAAAGGCCCACGCCGTGTCCCCATCCGGCACCGGTCAGTTCGAACCACTCCGGCACGCCGTTTATCTCTGGTCCCTTGTCGACCACGAAGGCCGAGCTGAACAGGTGGGTAGGTGAGAGAGTTCGTCGTATTTCCAGCTCCTTTCCGATAATCATCGTTTTCAGGGTACCTACAATCTTCAGGCGGCTGATGCGGCCCGACTTTCCACGTTCCACGGGAATAAGGTCGAGAATCTCGCCGTAGTCACTTTTGGTGTGGGTGGCAATCAGTCCGGCCAGTTCCTCCTGTGTATACCTCACCTTCCAGCGGTAGAAGTCCTGTGTCTCCTGATCGTAGTGGTTGAGAATCTGGGAGAGGATTTTCGGGTCGGTGGTGTGGCAGAACGATTCCGGTCGTTGGCGGATCCAGCGTTCGGCTTCCTCCTCCTTTGTCAGGTCGGGAAGCGGGGATTCGGTGTCCAGGTCGCGCACGGCACTGAGGTAAGGATATTTCTTGTCCTCCCAGCAGTAATTGAACTCTTCGGTCACGCCACCGCAGCACTTGGAGAAGCGGGCGTCGCAGATGGCGTGCTTGTACATGAGCACCTGGCCGCGGGTTTCCTTGACCGCTTCCACCACGCTCTTGTTCGATGCGCGGGTGATGCCTTGGTAGCGCTGGCAATGGTCGTCGGCGCAGACATCAAAGATGGTATGGTCTTCGCGGTCGTACCAGCGGATGTATTCCGTGTCGGTCTTGAAGAAGGGGAAGAAACCTCCGTCTTGTTTGCTGAGGGCTTTCCGCTTCTCAATCTGGGCCAGCAGCCAGCTTCGGGAAATCACGGCATGGGCTTTCAGAAACTCCAAGGAAGAGGTGGCACTCATTTCCGAAGAAATGACGCTGGTCAGGTAGTCTTCGGCTGGAAGCTGGTTGATGGCCGTAATCTTTCCCTCGTCCACCACCAGTCGCAGGGTACCTAAGAAGGTCTGTGTCTCCTGCCGTTCCCAATGGAAGTTGATGCCGATGGTCACATCTTCGAGCGAGAAGGAAGCATCGTCTTCCAGCGGGGTGAAAGTCAGTTCGCGGTACACGTTTCCGTTCCAAAAGATGCCTCCTTCATCGAAGGATACATGCTGTTTGCCGGAGACGGTTTCCCCTTTGGCTAGGAACTTGGCATTGAGGGTGAAATGTATTTCAAGGGCATTGACGATGCCCACGTTTATTTCGGGTTCTTTCATGAGGCTTAATGAGTTACTTCGTGATAGATTTGCCGCAAGGTGTCGGCGTTCAGTTTCTGGAAATCTTCTTCGCGGGCCGTCACCAGGATGCCGGCCATGTCGAGGGCACCGGGACTGACGAGCAGTTGGGCACCCCCTTCGGCGGTGTAGCACTGCGGACGGTGGGCGGTACGCGGAATGTAGACCGTGACAAACCCGTAGCGGGGGGCGTCCCAGGCAAACAGGTTGTAGCGGGGTTCCATCTCTCCTTCGGGCAAAGGCAGGCTGCGCAGGTAGCTGTCAATCAGTCGGGTGCCGGTACCCATTCCTCCCTGGGTGATGAAGGCACGCAGGGGACAGATGTATCCTTCAACGTCGTAAGCGATGCAGGATTTCCCGTCGGCAAGCGGCTCGAATCCTTTTTCTACGGCAGTGTCCATCAGTTTGTCCCATTGCCGGATGAGGGGTACATCTTTCTGGCGTACGGCCTGAAAATGGAAATGGTCGGGAGCGGAGGCGCCGCATTTGGCTCCGTTATAGAATACGGTATAGCCCTCGGCAAAATGTTTTTCCAGCCAGTCGACCAGTCGTTCGGGCAACCGGCGGGCGGTTTTGTCGGCCAAGGTCTGCCACTGGTGCCGTTCCGTGGAAATCGTGAGGTGTCCCGGCAGGATGGGATAAGGGTTCAGCCGCAGACTGAAAGCTTCGTCCAGCAGGATGCGGAGACTCTGTTGCTCTTCCGGCTTGTGGCTCAGACAGAGGAAACAGGGACGTGCTGCAATGGAAGCCTTGTCCACTTTGGCGCAGGTGGAAACGGCACGGGCCGGGTTGAACTGCACGGTGATGGGGTTGCCGTCCAGCGGAAGCGTGCGGGTCTGCACGTCGGCCAAGGCTTCGTGGTTCTTGCGGGCCAGCGGCCAGGTGTCCAGCTGGTGGTGAATGAAGGCCTCCGCCGAAATCTCCGGAGAGGCTTCTTCCCAGGAAAGCGGATGGCGGAGCATGGCCTGCCGTTTGCGTATTTCCAGCGTACGCAGGCTATCCTTATAGCTGTTGTTCTGATTCTGTTTTTCGATGCTCAAGGCCGCGTCGGAGTTGCCTTCCCATCGGCGGCACAGATAAAGCACATCATAGATACGGCCGATGCGGTATTCGCGAGAGAAAGCCAGTCCCAGGGCATAGTCCTCGCCGTAGCTGGTGTTCGGCACGCGTATCTTCCGCAGCAGCGGGGTGAAGAAGGCACGAGGCGCACCCAGTCCGTTGATGCGGAGGGCATTGTTGTGACCGTTGGTGTCGGTCCATTCCTTGTGGTCGATGACGCCCGGCGGCAAAGTCTCCAGCTGGAAATTGGTCATGCGGTACGAACCGATGACCATGGCGCAGCGTTCCCGGCGGAATTTGTCGACAATCGTCTGGAGGGTAGACGGACTGCTGTACAAGTCGTCACTGTCCAGTTGCACGGCAAAGCGTCCGCAGAGCGGGTGATGCACGCCCAGGTTCCAGCATCCGCCGATGCCCAGGTCGTCCCGTTCCGGAATGAGGTGGATTACCTTCTCGTTGCCGGCATAGCGGTCGATGCACTCCGTGGTGCCGTCGGTCGAATGGTTGTCGATGACAATCACGTTGAAAGGAAAATCAGTCTCTTGGGTCAAGACGGAATCAATGGCATCGGCAATGGTGCGGATGCGGTTACGTACGGGGATGATGACCGACGCCTCGTAGGCAAACTCTCCTTCCGTGAGGTCGATGTCCCGTTGTACCGGAGGCAGGAAAGCTCCGATATATTTTAAATAATAGGTGAAGGCCGTTTCCCGTTCCAGTTGTACACTCCGGTTGCGCGGGTCCACGTAGTCAAACTGCTTTTCGCCCGACTTGCGGGTGTCTTCTTCAATCTCTGTGTAGAGGAACTCGCGGATGTGGGTCAGCTCGTGCTGTTGGGAGAGGGCCAGCCGCACGGCATAGAGGGCCGAGTAGCGGTATTCCGGCTGGTGGGTGATACATTCAAAGGCTTCCTGTAAGGCCGCCGTCTTGAAGATCAGCACCGAGCCGAAGTCGAAATCATCGCGCACGCTTCCCGGCTGGTAGTCGATGACCGGATGAGGCTGCCGCACCCCGTTGACCACTTGGTAGTGGTCGGCATAGACCATGCCGGTTTCCGGGGCACCCAGGTAGTCACACATGCGCTCCAGCGCCATGTATCCCATGTCCAGCGCCTGCGTCTTGGTGTAGATGAGCAGGTAGGGGGTGTGCGTCAGCGACAGCATCTGCCGGATGCCGTCGGTCTGCTGGAAAGAGAAAAACGGGAGAATGCGGCATTTGCCGGTAGGGGCGCTTGCATTTTCCGGGTGGTCGGTTAGTAGGAATATCTGGTCTGTCCGGGAACTGGCGCTCAGCCCCTCGATGGTCTTATTCTGTTGGTTATCACCTTCGTAAGGAAGGAAACAAGTCACTAGATTATTCATATTTAATACATTTATACGGACAAAGATAGGGAATATATCTTATTTTTTCCCTAACTTTGTACGCTAAATGTGTAGAATATAAGAGAATTATGATGACAAAAGCTCCTTTATTGGGGAAAACACTGAACGAATTGAAAGCGATTGTGCAGGATTTGGGGATGCCCAAGTTCACGGCCGGACAGATTGCTTCGTGGTTGTACGACAAGAAGGTGGGGTCGATTGAAGAGATGACCAACCTTTCGTTGAAGAACCGTGAGCGGTTGATGGAGAACTACGAGGTGGGAGCCAGTGCACCGGTGCATGAAATGCGTTCGGTAGACGGAACGGTGAAATATCTGTTCTGCACGCCCGAAGGTGATTACATCGAATCCGTATATATTCCCGACGAGGACCGAGCTACGCTCTGTGTGTCTTCGCAAGTGGGATGCAAGATGAATTGTAAGTTCTGTATGACTGGAAAGCAGGGCTACACCACCAGCCTGACCGCGGCACAGATTCTGAACCAGATTTATTCGGTGCCCGAACGGGATACCCTGACCAATGTGGTGTTCATGGGGATGGGAGAGCCGTTCGACAACCTCGATGAGGTGTTGCGTGCTTTGGAAATCCTGACGGCCGACTATGGCTACAAATGGAGTCCGAAACGTATTACCGTATCGTCTGTCGGACTTCGGAAAGGTTTGGAACGTTTCTTGCAGGAGAGTGACTGCCACTTGGCCATCAGTCTGCATTCGCCGTTTCCTGCCCAGCGTCGGGAACTGATGCCGGCCGAGAAGGCTTTCTCCATCACGGAAATCGTGGACATTCTCCGCAAGTATGATTTCAGCAAGCAACGCCGCCTGTCTTTTGAATACATCGTGTTCAAGGGAGTGAACGACAGTCTGATTTACGCCAAGGAACTGGTCAAGCTGTTGCGGGGCTTGGATTGCCGGATGAACCTGATTCGTTTCCATGCTATCCCGAATGTGGATTTGGAAGGGGCTGATATGGAATCGATGATTGCGTTCCGTGACTATCTGACTCAGCATGGCTTGTTTGCCACCATCCGTGCCTCCCGCGGAGAAGATATTTTTGCCGCTTGCGGCATGCTTTCTACCGCCCAGCAACAGGCCGAGAAAAAAGAAAAAGAAAGTGAAACCATTTAATACCAGAATATTATGAAGCGAGTAACATTTTATCTTGGGATAGCCTTGGCAGTGCTGTCATTCTCTTCCTGCCGGAACGGCGGAAAGAGTATCATCACTCCAGTGTCCAGCGGACGCCCCTACGAAGTGATGGTAGTAGCCGACGACAAATGTTGGATGAGTCCGGACAGCGCCCTTTTCCATGTGTTGGACACCGATGTGCCGGGATTGCCGCAGCCGGAACGTTCGTTTCGTATTTCACGTGTGCGACCGGATGCGTTTAATCGGTCGGTCCGTCTGTTCCGTAACATCATTATCGTGGACATTCAGGACATTTACACGCAGCCCAAATTCAAATATACCCGTGATGCCTATTCTTCTCCGCAGATGATTATGACCATCCAGGCACCCAACCAGCAGGAATTTGCCGATTATGTGTCGAAGAACGGACAAGTGATTATCGATTTCTTCACCCGTGCCGAAATGAACCGTCAGGTCAAACTGTTGGAAAAGAAGCACAGCGATTTGATTTCTACGAAGGTGAAGAGTCTGTTCGACTGCGACATCTGGATGCCGGTGGAACTGGAATCGTATAAGGTAGGAAAGGATTTCCTCTGGGCTTCCAGCAACCTGAACGACCTGAACTTTGTGATGTATTCTTATCCGTTCCGCGATAAGGACACCTTTACCAAGGAATATTTCATCCACAAGCGCGACTCTGTGATGAAGGTCAACCTGCCGGGTGAGCGGGAAGGCATGTATATGGAAACATCCGATTCCATTTTCCTTACTACCCGTAATATTGCTGTGAAAGGAGATTATGCGTTTGAGGCCCGTGGTTTGTGGGACATGAAGAACGATGCCATGGGTGGTCCGTTCGTATCGCATGTACGTGTAGACCGTGAGCATGCTCGCGTCATCGTGGTGGAAGGGTTTGTCTATAACCCGGGCAAGCTGAAACGTGACCAGATTCGTAAACTGAATGCGGCGCTTTACACCTTGCAGCTTCCGTCGGAAAAGGAAGTTTCGGAGATTCCGGTAGACAATGCCATTTCGGAAGAAAAAGTGAACAAAGAAGCTGAACAGAATAAGCAATAAATATGGAAAATCGTAAAATTAGAGTGGGAATCACTCATGGAGATATAAACGGAGTAGGCTATGAGGTCATCCTGAAAACCTTCTCCGACCCGACCATGCTGGAACTGTGTACACCGGTCATCTATGGTTCGCCCAAGGTGGCGGCCTATCATCGCAAGGCCATGGAGATACCGACCAACTTCAGTATCGTGAATACGGCGGAAGATGCGCAGGACGGAAGGGTGAATGTGGTGAACTGCATTGAAGAAGAGCTGAAGGTGGAGCTTTCTAAACCGACTCCCGAAGCGGGAAAGGCGGCACTGACGGCATTGGAAAAAGCACTGGCCGATTATCGGGACGGTTTGTTTGATGTGCTGGTTACGGCTCCCATCAACAAGCATACTATTCAGTCGGATACATTCCATTTTCCCGGACATACGGAATACATCGAGGAACGGGTGGGCGACGGACAGAAAGCGCTCATGATTCTGTTGAAAGGCGATTTCCGCGTGGCGTTGGTCACAGGCCATGTGCCGGTGAGAGACATCCCCGCCATGCTGACCAAGGAACTGATTATGAAGAAGATGGAAATCTTCCATCGGTCTCTGAAGAAAGACTTTGGCATCGACAATCCGCGTATCGCCGTTTTCTCCTTGAATCCACATGCCGGTGACCACGGTCTGCTGGGAACGGAGGAGGAGGAGATTATCATTCCGGCCATGAAGGAAATGATTGCCAAGGGTGTGCAGTGCTTCGGACCTTATCCGGCCGACGGCTTCATGGGTTCCGGTAACTATACCCACTTCGACGGTATCTTGGCCATGTATCACGACCAGGGACTGGCTCCGTTCAAGGCACTGGCCATGGACGAGGGTGTGAACTTCACCGCCGGACTGCCTATCGTACGCACCTCGCCGGCTCACGGCACAGCTTATGACATTGCCGGAAAAGGGGTGGCCTCGGAAGATTCGTTCCGTCAGGCCGTGTATGTGGCCATGGATGTGTTCCGCAACCGTGCCTGGGAAAAGGAAATCAGTGCACGCCCGTTGCGCAAGCAGTATTATGAAAAACGTGACGATAGCGATAAACTGAAATTAGATAGCATAGAAGAAGAATAACATGAAGTTTGCAATCATATCAGCCGGGGAAGGGTCCCGGTTGTCACAGGAAGGAGTTCAGTTGCCCAAGCCTTTGGTGCAACTGAACGGAGTGGCCATGATTGACCGCCTGATACATATTTTCGCCCAGAACGGGGCGGAAGAAGTGGTGGTCATTATCAACAACGAGGTACCCCTTACAAAGGCTCATCTGCATGAATTGGAAAAAACATCGGAAGTACCTTTGCGGGTAGTGGTCAAGACCACCCCCAGTTCCATGCACAGTTTTTATGAACTGAGTCGTTACCTGAAAGACGACCGTTTCTGTCTGACTACTGTCGACACCATTTTTCGGGAAGAAGAGTTCGCCCGTTTCATTGAAGCCTTCAAGGCCTTCGATGGTGACGGCATGATGGCCGTGACAGATTATATCGACGACGAGAAACCCCTGTACATCGGTACGGATGCGTCCAATCGCATCACCGGGTTCTATGACAGTCTGCAACCCGACACCCGCTACATTTCCGGCGGAATCTATTGCTTGTCGCCCAAGTCGATTGTGACGTTGGAGAAATGCATGGCGCAGGGCATGTCGCGCATGCGCAACTTCCAGCGCCAGCTGGTGGCCGACGGTTTGCAGCTCAAGGCTTATCCCTTTTCAAAGATTCTGGATGTAGACCATGCGGGCGACATCGTGAAAGCAGAGGCTTTTTTGAACGGACAAGATTAAATATACCAAACGAGATTAAAGAATAAAACCTGATTTTTTGCGAAAAATCTAGAATAAAAAGACAGAATGTATAAACAAGGAGAGAAGATTCGGGTAGTCGGTGTGAGCCGCGGTAATGAGTATTCCCCGAATCATGTAGACAATGACGCTGCCATCCTCCGGTTGGCGGCAGAAGCATTGGAAAAAATGGGGTGTGAGGTCACTGTGTATCCGGAAAAGGAGTTTGTGGCCCAAAAGATAGAGGGAGCGTTTATCTTTGACATGGCGCGCGACAGAGCCACCATTGAACGCTTGAAAGAACTGGAGGCCGGGGGAGCGCTGGTGGTGAATTCAGCGTACGGCATCGACAATTGTGTCCGTCAGCAGATGACGGAATTGCTTATGGCAAACGGAGTGCCCCATCCGAAGAGTTTCATTATTCCCACCGACGGGAAGTTTACCCCTTCCATTTTCCCCTGCTGGATCAAGCGGGGCAATTCGCACGCCATGGTAAAAGAAGACGTGGTGTACGTGGAGTGCCGGGAAGAAGCGGAAGTGGTGATGGCCGATTTCCGGGAAAGACACATTCCGGTGGCCGTGGTCAACGAGCATCTGGTAGGTGATTTGGTGAAGTTCTACGGGGTGCAGGGAACCGATTTCTTCTATAGTTTCTATCCCACCGAACAATCGCACAGCAAGTTCGGCTTGGAAGTCATCAACGGGGCGACAAGAGGATTTCCCTTTGATGTCAAGCAGCTGCAAGCCTATGCCAACAAGGCGGCCGAGGTGCTGAACGTTCCTATTTACGGAGGCGACTGCGTGGTATCGTCCACGGGCGAAATCCGTATCATCGATTTCAACGACTGGCCCAGCTTTGCCCGCTGCCGCGTGGAAGCCGGACCGGAAATAGCCAAATGTATTTATAACCGCATCATGCACAAATTAGAAAAAGAATGAGTACGGAGAAAAAAGGAGTAGAGGCTTCTTTCAAGTCCATGGATACAGAAGAGTTTCTGGACATCCATTTCAATCGCCCCATCGGTTATGTGTGGGCTCTGTTTTTCCAGCGTTTGGGGGTACATCCCAATGTGGTGACCATCCTGTCCATCATCCTCGGGGTGGCGGCAGGGGTGATGTTCTATTATCCCGACATAACCCATACGCTGATTGGTATCTTCCTGCTGATGTGGGCCAACCATTATGACAGCTGCGACGGGCAGCTGGCGCGTATGACCGGCAAGAAAACCCGCTGGGGACGTATGCTCGACGGATTTGCCGGCGACCTTTGGTTCTTTACCATTTATGTGGCCATCAGTCTGCGCCTGACCCACCAACCGCTTCCTTTCCATATCGGGGAGGCTTCCGGACAGACCTGGAGCATTTATATCTGGCTGATTGCCCTGTTCTCCGGTACGGTGTGCCACAGCAAGCAGTGTACGCTGGCCGACTATTACCGCAACATCCACCTGTTCTTTCTGAAGGGAAAGGCCGGAAGTGAGCTGGATAACTTTAAGCAGCAGCGTGAGATTTTCCACAGCTTGCCCTGGAAAGGCAACTTCTGGTGGAAGGCTTTCCTGTATTTCTACGGCAACTATACCCGCAAGCAGGAACAGATGACCCCGAACTTCCAGCGTTTCTATGCCTTTGTGCAGGAACGTTACGGCGACAATATCCCGCAGTCGCTGCGCGACGAGTTCCGTGCCCTGAGCCTCCCGCTGATGAAGTACACCAACATCCTGACCTTCAACACCCGTGCGATAGCCCTTTATATCAGTCTGCTGATTGGAGAACCTTGGTTGTATTTCATTTTTGAGATTGTGGTGATGACTTCCTTGTTCGTGTACATGCGTCACCGTCATGAAGCCTTGTGCGCATTCCTTTACCATAAATACGCCCAGTCATAATGAAAGAGAAATTTCGCAACATATTCTGGTTCTTCGGCATCTTTGCCATCGTGGTTATGCTTTGCACGTTCGACATGGACTACCAGGAACTTTGGCAGAATCTGCGGAAAGCTGGTATCTGGTTCCCGGCAGTCATCTTGCTGTGGGTATTCATCTACTACCTGAACACTTGGTCGTGGTATGTCATCATCCGCGACGGGAAACATGCCAAGGTGCCTTTCTGGAAGGTGTACAAGCTGACCGTTTCCGGCTTTGCCCTGAACTATGCCACTCCCGTGGGACTGATGGGTGGGGAGCCCTACCGCATCATGGAGCTGACCCCTTACGTGGGAGCCAGCAAGGCCACCTCGTCGGTTATCCTCTACGTGATGATGCACATCTTTTCCCATTTCTGCTTCTGGTTGACGGGCGTGGTGCTGTATCTCATTTTTGAACCGATGAACTGGGGAATGGGTATCGTGCTGGTGGTAGTAGCCTTCTTCTGCCTGCTGGCCATCTATTTTTTCATGAAAGGCTACCGCAACGGAATGGCCGTACGCACGTTCAAGTTGTTGGGCCATGTGCCCTACGTGAAACGCTGGGCACACTGTTTTCTGACCGAGAAGAAGGAATCGCTGGAGCGGGTGGACGCACAGATAGCCGAACTCCACAAGCAGCGGAAGAGCACGTTTTACGCGTCGTTGGGACTGGAGTTCACGGCCCGCATCGTGGGCTGTGCCGAGGTGTTCTTCATCCTGAATATCCTGACTGACCATGTGAGTTTCCTGTCGTGCATCCTGATTATGGCCTTCACTTCCCTGTTTGCCAACCTGTTCTTCTTCTCACCCATGCAGCTGGGTGCCCGTGAAGGAGGATTCGCGCTGGCCGTGGGCGGACTGGCCATTCCGAGTGCGTTCGGTATCTATACCGGATTGATTACCCGTGTGCGCGAATTGATTTGGATTGTAATCGGAGTGTTGCTGATGAAAGTCGGCAACGGAACCCCAAATAAAATAAAAGATGAATAAACTGACAGATGTGAAAGGCGTAATCTTTGATTACGGAGGTACGATTGATACAAACAGCCGCCACTGGGCGGAAGTGCTGTGGAGCAAATATGAGGAATTTCAAGTGCCGGTGGACAAAGCCAGCTTCCGTGAGGCGTATGTGCACGGCGAGCGCACGCTGGCTCGGGTGCCGCTGGTAAAGCCGGAACATAACTTCCACGATGTGTTGCGCATCAAGACCGACATTCAGGTGAAATACCTGGTGGAGCAGGGCAAGTTGGACGAAGCGACCGCCAGCCGCGAGTGCTATGCCGAAAAAGTGGCTGACAGCTGCTACCGCTACGTGCTGGACGTGCTGGAGCGTACCCGTCCCGTGGTGAAGACCCTTTCCGAACGCTATAAGCTGGTGTTGGTGTCCAATTTCTACGGAAACATCCAGACCATCCTGAAAGACTTCGGCCTGTTCGATTTCTTTGCCGACATCATCGAGTCGTCGGTGGTGGGCGTACGAAAGCCCGACCCGGCCATCTACCGCCTGGGCGTGGAAGCCATGGGCCTGCCTGCCGGGAATGTGCTGGTGGTAGGCGATTCCTTCTCGAAGGACATGGTGCCCGCGAAGAAAGTGGGCTGCAAGGTGGCTTGGCTGAAAGGCGAAGGCTGGGGAAATGAAGAGATAGATGAAACCCTTCCGGACCTCATCATTACTGATTTGCCGGAATTGCTGTCGTATGTATAAAGGAGGGGCACGGATGAAGAAACATGGAGTTGCCTTGGTGGAACACCAATACCTGTTCCCCTTTGTACTGATTACCTCACTCTTTTTCCTGTGGGGATTTGCTCATGCCATTCTGGATGTGCTGAACAAGCATTTTCAGGAACTGCTCACCATCACCCGTACCCACTCGGCCATGATTCAGGCCACGATGTACATGGGTTATTTCATCATGGCCATCCCCGCCGGACTGTTCATCAACCGTTATGGATACCGCCGGGGTGTGGTGCTGGGGCTGCTGCTGTATGGCATCGGCTCCCTGTTGTTCATTCCCGGACAGCACTGGATGTCGTTCAATTTCTTTCTGTTCTCTTTGTTCGTCATCGGATGCGGACTGACCTTTCTAGAAACGGCCGCCAATCCGTATGTCACGGAATTAGGAGCGAAGGAGACCGCTGCCAGCCGCTTGAATTTCGCCCAGTCGTTCAACGGACTGGGATGCATCTTTGCCCCGATTCTGACGGGAATTCTCCTGTTTGCTGACGAGGAAAAAGGGGCCAGCGGCAATGTGGCCCTTCCGTACGCCGTGATGGGCGTGATTGTGCTGTTGGCCGCCCTGGCTTTTGTGCGGGTGCGCTTGCCGGAAATTCCTCACGAGGAGGAGGTGGACAGCGAAGGAAACCGTGTCGGCCTCTGGGCACATAAGCTGTTTGTTTTCGGTCTGATTGCCCTCTTCGCTTATGAGGTGGCTGAGATTTCCATCAACAGTTTCTTCATTAATTACGTGACCGAGGTAGGATGGATGAACGCTCGCGATGCCTCCCTGATTCTGTCGTTCGGTGGACTGGGACTGTTCATGGTGGGACGTTTCGTGGGAAGTTGGATCATGCGTCGTGTACGGGCCGAGAAGATGCTCTTCTGGTGTGCCACGGGAACGGTCATCACCACGCTGCTGGTGGTTTTCGACCTGGGCTCCGTGTCATTCGTGGCCCTGCTTTGCGGTTATGCCTTTGAAGCCATCATGTTTCCCACCATTTTCGCCCTCTCCCTGAAAGGACTGGGCAGCCATACGAAGCGCGCTTCTTCCTTCTTGATGATGTCGCCGGTGGGCGGTGCTGTGGGTCCCGTGCTTATGGGACTGGTGGGCGACTATGCCGACATGCACTGGGCCTTTGTGGTACCCTTTGTCGGCTACGTGGTGGTGTGGTGTTATGCCCGCCACATGGTACGTCTGAAAAACTGATACTGCTCTCTCAGGCGGTATGAAATAAAAGAAGCGCGGAACTTGAGGTATCTCCCGATACCTTGGGTTCCGCGCTTCGGCGTATTTAAATGATAAGTATAGAATTTGGGATTATTTACCTTGAGAAGCTACCGGACATTGGTTCGGACATCCCGGAGCCTGCATCTGTCCCGGCTGACCCATTTTTCCGTACATCATCTGGCAGGGCTTCTTTCCCATGCGCTTGAGCATCTTTCCCGGACGGTCCATGCGGAACACTTTCTCCAGCTGGCGGGCATTCAGGATTTTCTTGAAGGAATTGTAATACTTCTTCTGTGTGTCGAGCACCTTCTGACGCATCTCGAAGCCCTTTTCAATTTCTTGTTGAATCTGTGCGTCGGTACGTTCGCAGGGTTTCACCTTTTCATCATCCGGAGTCTGACGGCAATCCTTCAGTGCAGTCAGATATTCCTTGTAGAGAGTGGTGAACTGAGCCAGTTTGCTGTCGTCCAGCATCAGTTGTTTTCCCATGCGGGTAGCCTGCATGTCCATCCGTTGTTCCGGCGTCATTTTAGTACAATTCCCTTTTCCAGCTTTTGCCGGACAATTTTTCTGTGGAGCGTTTTGCGCCATCATGCCGCCACATCCCAAGCATACGGCAAGAATCAATGTAGAGAATAAACGAGTTGTTTTCATTGTTGTCATTTTTCTAAGTTGAATATTTTATTTTTAGTGCACTTACGACTTTAAGACAATCAGGCTCTCTCAGGGTTTATTATAAAATCTCATTTTTAACATTTGAAAAGATTTTAATATGTAGAATGTTATATTGAGTTTTTTCAGCAGTATATCTTATAAAAAATGCGCCCCAAAAGTTTTTAGTTTAACTTTTGGGGCGTAAATCAATCAAATAGAAAATATTTCATTTTTTTAGTTTACCCACTCATAGAGGGTGTACTGGTAAAATGTGGATATTTTTGTGGAATTTATTGACGTAACAAAGTACGGGTGATTTCACCGGTGTACATGGTGTACGATTTGTTGCTGTCTGCCTGAATATTCAGTGATTTCAGGTCGTCGGCCGTCATCTTCTGGCTCATGGACTTCTTACATTCAATGACTGCTGTCGGCTGGTTGCTTCCCTGTGCGTAGAAGGTAATCTTATATTCCGTGCACTGTGCCATCAGGGCACTGAGTGCGATGCGGTCTTGTGCAATCAGCAGGTAAGCCACGTTCTTGTTGAATAGTTTTCCGAATCCGCCCCAGTTTTCCGGTTTGATTTCGATTTCCTCTTCGTTGGCGGTCAGCGTGATGCGTCCGTTCTGCAGCTGGCTGTTCCAGTTGGTAGAAAGGTCTTCTGCACTCACTTCTTTCAGTTCGCCATTTTGGGCTGGAGTCAATGGGGTGGCTGGTACTACAGTGGGTGTGGCGGTCTCGTTGGCCAGTACTACAGTGGGTGTGGCGGTCTCGTTGGCCAGTACTTTCTGTCCCAGTACGTCGGTAGCCGACTGGAAAAGCTGGTCTTTCAGGTCAATGGTTTCGCGGCGGAACTTTCCACAGATAGGAGCCAGTTTGGTTTTCTTTTTGTTCAGTGCCATGTCGTCGGTAATCCATTCCTCGGCAGTATATTTCTGCCCACCGTCGCGGTTTTCGTCATACCAGTAACGGATACGGGTCATGGTCATGTGGCAGATACCATCGTCTACATGGATAAGATATTGGTAATAGATGCGTGTGCGGTCCAGTGAAAGGGCAGAAGAGGAGAATACGATGTATTCTTCAGCGGAGGCGGCAATGTCACCTTCTTGCTCGTTGGTGTAGACTACCCGGCTTTGCAGCTTGTCTTCAGGTTTGAAGCGCTCGTTGGCCCAGTCGAGCATTTGCTGGTAGAGTTGTTCTTTGGAGAGGGAAGGGGCCTTGATGTCATGGGTGAAAGTCACTTTCCCGTCTTCCAGTGTAATGGCTCCAGCCAAGTACTTGGGATCTGAATTGTCTTTTTTATCTTTGGCCATTCCGAGTAAAGGCAAACAGGCCAATAGAATGAATAATAGTTTTTTCATGATTGGTATAATGGTTTATAGTTTTATTTTTTATTTCTGCATATTGCTCGTAAAGATAGGTATTTTTTTTCTCCTGCATGCACGAATCAGGTTTCTTATCATTTTTTTACGGGCATCTGTCATTCTGGCATTTATGGATTGGTGAGCTGAAGTCTTGAGTTCGGATACATGTGAAGGTATGAAATTTGTGGAATTTCTACAGGGTAAAAATGGAGAATAATATGAGTACGACAAATACCGGACGAGTGATAATTATGAATTTTACGAATGTGTACAAGTGGGAGCGTTTTTCCCATGACCGGAACTATACATGGCTGGATTGTACGCATCTGGAGGGTACGGAATGTTATTGTGACAAGGAGAGTGCTGAAGCCCTGAAGCGGTTGATGGCAGATTATCCGGCGGAGGCTATCCATTTCATTGACTCGGGTAATTATCATTATCTGACGAAATTTTGGACCGATAAGCTTCAAAAACCTTTTTCCTTGGTGGTATTTGACCATCATCCGGATATGCAGCCTCCTCTATTCGAGGGTGTCATCTCGTGCGGAGGATGGGTGAAGAATGTGATGGACACCAATCCTTATTTGCAGAAAGTTATTTTGGTTGGGGTTTCGGAGAAATTGAAAGAGGCTATTCCGGAGACGTATCGTGACAGGGTGATTTTTTATGGTGAGCACGAACTTTCGCATGAAGAGGCTTGGAAACGTTTCTCGGCTCAGCATGTAGAAGGTCCGGTCTACCTGTCAATTGACAAGGATGTGCTGGATGCCCATTCTGCTGCTACCAACTGGGATCAGGGACTGCTTTCGCTTCCGGAGCTGGAACAGCTGTTGTCTGTGGTGTTGCACCATGAACAGGTAATCGGCATTGACATTTATGGTGAATGCTCTACTACACTGGATATATTCAAGGAAAATCAGGAGGTAGCACTCGACAGCAGGGCGAATCAGGAGTTGTTGGACTTCTTTCGGCGAAACCGACCTCAGGAATAAAAAAATCCCGTTCCCAATCGCGTGGATGGAAACGGGATTTTCTATATCGTCTCAATGCATAAGACTTTTTACCGAACCGGCATCTTGTCAATTCGTGCCTGGTGACGTCCGCCTTCAAAATCAGTCGTAAAGAATTCCGTCATAATCTTGTCGGCCATATTCTCGTCGATGAAACGTCCCGGCATGACCAATACGTTGGCATCGTTGTGCTGTCGGGCCAGATGGGCAATTTCCGGAATCCAACAAAGTGCCGCACGGATACCCTGATGCTTGTTCAGCGTCATGCTGATGCCTTCTCCGCTTCCGCAGATGGCGATACCCGGATAGCATTCTCCGTTTTCTACCGCCAAGGCCAACGGATGTGCATAGTCGGGATAGTCGCAACTCGCGGTAGAGTAGGTACCGAAGTCTTTGTATTCCCATCCTTTGGCTTCCAGCCATTTTTTGACGTATTGTTTCAATTCAAATCCGGCATGGTCGGATGCAAGTCCTATCGTTTTCATCAGAGCATTTCTTTTACTTGTTTATATACATTTTCGGCAGTGAATCCCAGCTTCTCATCCAGCACTTTGTAAGGAGCAGAGAAACCGAATGATTCCAGACCCCAGATTTTGCCGTTGGCTCCTACCAATCCGAGCAAGTTTACCGGCAGACCGGCTGTCAGACCGAATACTTTGGCTCCTGTAGGAATGATGCTTTCCTGATATTCCTTGCTCTGGCTGCGGAACAAGCCTTCTGATGGTACAGACACGATGCGTGTCTTGATGCCGTCTTTGTGCAGCAATTCAGCTCCGGCTACCAGTGTAGAAACTTCAGAACCAGAAGCTACCATGATGACATCCGGATTTTCGTCAGAACCTGCTACGATGTAAGCTCCCTTGGCAGCCTGTGCATAGTCTGTTCCTTCCGGCAACATGTTGATGTTCTGGCGAGACAGAATCAAAGCCGACGGAGTGTCGGTATTTTCCATAGCCAGTTTCCAGCAAACAGTCGTTTCTTCTGCATCGGCCGGACGGAGAACCAGCATAGAGTTCTTTCCGTGGTGGTTTTTCAGTTTTTCCATCAAACGGATCTGTGCTTCCTGTTCTACCGGTTCGTGAGTAGGTCCGTCTTCACCTACACGGAATGCATCGTGTGTCCAAATGAATTTCACTGGCAACTGCATGAGGGCAGCCATACGTACGGCTGGTTTCATGTAGTCTGAGAATACGAAGAAAGTACCGCAAGCTGCGATGACACCACCGTGCAGTGCCATACCGATGCAGCAGCAAGCCATGGTCAGCTCGGCTACTCCGGCCTGGAAGAAGGCGCCGCTGAAATCACCGTTGGTGAAGGCGTGAGTCTGTTTCAGGAAACCGTCGGTCTTGTCAGAGTTAGACAAGTCGGCAGAAGCACAAATCATGTTAGGAATCTGCTGTGCCAATGCGCCCAATACGGTAGCCGAAGCATTACGCGTTGCATCGTTTGCTTTCTGCTGGATGTGTGCCCAGTCAACTTTCGGTGCGGCACCACTGAACCATTCTTTCAGCTGTGCGGCTTTTTCCGGGTTGGCTGCAGCCCATGCAGCTTCTTCTTCATGACGAGCAGCTGCGATGGCTTTCAGTTCTTCTGCACGTTTGGCATAGATTTCTTTTACGTCGTCGAAAATAACGAACGGATTTTCAGGATCACCTCCCAAGTTGAGGATAGTATTTTTGTAAGCGTCGCCACCCAGAGGAGCTCCGTGAGTCTTGCAGTTGTGCTCGTAAGAAGTGTTGTCTGCCTTGCGGGCACCCTTACCCATGATACATTTACCGATAATCAGAGTCGGGCGTTTGCTCTCAGCTTTTGCTGTATTCAAGGCTGAACGGATTTCTTCGCAGTCGTTACCGTTGATTTCGATGACGTTCCATCCCCATGCACGGTATTTCATGGCTGTATCTTCCGTTGTTACATCCTTTGTTTCAGTAGACAACTGAATTTCGTTGGAGTCATAGAACATAATCAGGTTGTCCAGTCCCAGGCATCCGGCAATACGTCCGCTGCCCTGAGAGATTTCTTCCTGAATACCTCCATCTGAAATATAAGCATAGATTGTTTCTTTTGCAAAAGTAGGATTGCCTGTGCGGGCAGCCAGGAATTTAGCAGCGATGGCAGCACCTACCGCAAAGGTATGTCCCTGTCCGAGCGGACCGGATGTATTTTCAATGCCGCGCATTACGTCTACTTCCGGATGTCCCGGAGTAGGAGAACCCCACTGGCGCAGTTGCTGCAATTCTTCTAATGTGAATTTTCCAATGAGTGCCAATTGTGAGTACAACATCGGAGACATGTGTCCCGGGTCGAGGAAGAAACGGTCACGTCCTTCCCATTTCGGGTTCTGAGGATCATATTGCAGGAACTCAGAGTACAGTACATTGATGAAATCGGCTCCACCCATTGCGCCTCCGGGATGACCGGATTTTGCTTTTTCAACCATTGATGCAGCTAAAATACGAATATTATCAGCGGCATGGTTCATTACTTGTTTACTGTTCATATTATTAATTTTTTAATTTATATGCTACATAAAGCAGATGATGGAAACATTGCCTGCTTCTTGAATTTATGAGCAAAGGTATGACATTTATATGTAAATTACAAAGTGGAAGTAACTTAATTTATTTCACAATTTTTTACTTCTTGTATTTTACTGCAGCCTCTTCTACGGGCAGACAAGCCTTGTATTTTTCAATGTAGGCATTGAACCCGGCCACATCTTCTGCCGTAGGTGATACCTCTACGCCTGCATTGCCTGCAAATACTTTTTCGTCGAGGAAATCGGCCAGTGACTGCTTCTTGTCATTATTTACTAGATAAGAACCCAGCAGGGCAATACCCCATGCACCACCTTCACCGGCCGTTTCCATAACGGAGATAGGTGAATTGATGGCTGCAGCCAATACGCGCTGGCCTACACCTTTGGTACGGAACAATCCGCCGTGACCTGTGATGCGGTCTACCTTAATCTTTTCTTCGTTGAAGAGGATGTCATTACCAATTTTTAATACGCCTACAGAAGCATACAAGTGAGCGCGCATGAAGTTAGCCAAATTGAATTTGTCGTTGGCTGTACGTACGAACAACGGACGTCCTTCTGTCAGTCCTGTAACAGGCTCGCCTGAGAAATAGTTGTAGGAAATCAGTCCGCCGCAGTCTGCATCGCCTGTCAAAGCGTTATTGTATAGCTTACCGAAGATTTCGTCCATGTCTACCGGCATGCCCATCAGTTCCTGGTATTCCTTGAACAGGTTGACCCATGCGTTCAAGTCGGAAGTACAGTTGTTGCAGTGTACCATGGCTACCAGACTGCCGTCGGGAGTAGTCACCATGTCAATCATTTCATACGGTTTAGACAGGTCTTTTTCCAGTACAATCATAGAGAAGGAAGAAGTACCGGCTGAAACGTTACCGGTCCGCTGTTTTACGGCATTGGTAGCAACCATACCTGTGCCTGCATCTCCTTCCGGAGGACATACAGGAATACCTGCCTTCAAGTGGCCTGATACATCCAGTTTCTTGGCTCCTTCTTCAGTCAGGCAACCGGCATTTTCTCCAGCCAACAATACTTTAGGCAGGATGTCAGTCAGTTTCCAACTGAATCCATAAGGAGCGACCAGCTTGTCGAATTTAGCCACCATTTCGGCGGAATAGTTCTTTGTAGCTGGGTCGATAGGGAGCATACCAGAAGCATCACCGATACCCAGTACCTTCTCACCGGTAATCTGCCAGTGTACGTAACCTGCCAAGGTGGTCAGGAATGTGATGTCTTTTACGTGTTCTTCCTTGTTCAAAATGGCCTGATACAGGTGAGAGATACTCCATCTCAACGGAATATTATAGACAAACAGTTCAGATAATTCAGCAGCTGCTTTTCCAGTGTTGGTGTTTCTCCATGTACGGAATGGTACCAAAATTTCAGCTTTGTCATTGAAAGGCATGTATCCATGCATCATGGCGCTGATACCGATGGCTGCCAGTGTTTCTATTTCTATGCCATATTGTTTTTTTACGTTAGCGCGAAGATCGGCGTAGCAATCTTGTAGCCCAGCCCAGATGGCTTCAATGCTGTAGGTCCAGAGTCCGTCTACCAACTGGTTTTCCCACGTATGACTACCTTGTGCGATGGGTTTGTTTTCCTGGTCAATCAAGACAGCCTTGATTCGGGTGGAGCCAAACTCAATACCCAGAATGGCCTTGCCTGCCTCAATGGTTGACTTAGCATCTGATTTCATATCAAAATCAACAATTTAAAGTTAAGAAATAAAGCAATATTAAAAATTAAAAGTGCTGCCAGAAAGAAGTCTTCTGTCCAGCACTTTTAATGAAAACTGACAAAGTATTAGCAGAGTGCTTTGTTCAGCATATAGTAAACTTCGTTCATGCGAAGTTCTTTCTTGAATTCACCAATGGTAGTGTCTTTATTGATGTGTACCATTTCGATACCGGCGATTTCAGCATAGTCTTCCCAGTATTCTGCGGTCAGGTCGTATGAGAAGCAAGAGTGGTGTGTACCACCAGCCAGAATCCATGCACCAGCACCGATTTCGAAGTTAGGCATCGGTTTCCAGAGTGCAGAAGCAACCGGCAACTTAGGCAGCGGTTTCGGTTCGATGCATTCTACATCGTTTACAATCAGACGGAAACGGTTGCCCAGGTCTACTACAGTAGCTGTACATCCTGTACCTACCTTAGAAGTGAAGACAAGACGCGCAGTCTGGCTCTTGCGAACGCCGATACCTAGGAAGTGTACTTCCAAGCGAGGTTTCTTGGCAGCAATCATCGGGCAAACTTCCAGCATGTGGGCCTGCAGGATGGCGCTGTTTTCACCGTTGAAGTTCAGTGTATAGTCTTCCAGGAAAGAACATCCGTTAGGCAATCCCTGATTCATTACCCATACTGTACGGTACAAAGCAGCAGATTTCCAGTCACCTTCTGCACCAAAACCGTATCCTTCTGCCATCAGGCGCTGAGATGCCAATCCCGGAATCTGATCGAAGTGGCTACCGTCTGTCTGACCCAAGTCATCGAAGTTGGTAGTGAAACCTTTAGCACCTTTTGCTTTCAGGATGGCGCGGAGAGCCAGTTCAGCTTTGGCTGAGTTCCATACTTTCTGGTATGCCTCAGTAGATTTGTCTTCCAGTTCTGCATCGTGGTCGTATTCGCTAAAGTAAGTTTTTACCAATGCATCTACATCTTCATCTTTTACAGCTTTGTGATATTCCATCAGTTCAGTTACCGGGCAGTAGTCTACATGGTATCCCATGCGCTGTTCTGCTTCTACTTTGTCACCGTCGGTAACGGCTACGTTGTTCATCTGGTCGCCGAAACGGATAATCAACATATCCTGAGCGTCAGCCCATGCAGCACATACACGCATCCAAACAGCAATCTTCTTCTGAGTGGATTCTTCTTTCCAGTAACCTACTACTACTTTACGACGGATACGCATACGAGTGCAGATGTGACCGAATTCGCGGTCGCCGTGAGCAGACTGGTTCAGGTTCATGAAGTCCATGTCCATTGTGTCCCATGGAATTTCTTTGTTGAACTGAGTGTGCAGGTGGAGTAACGGTTTTTTCAATTGCTGCAAGCCGTGAATCCACATCTTGGCAGGAGAGAAGGTGTGCATCCAAGTGATGATTCCGATACATTTTTCGTCATTATTGGCTGCTTTGAATATGGCTTCTACTTCTTTTGAAGAATTGGCTGTACCTTTATATACCACTTTCACAGGCAGTTTGCCGCTGGCATTCAAACCTGCTACCATTTCGTTGCTGTGTGCGTCTACTGCGATGACTGCATCGCCTCCGTAAAGGAGCTGAGCTCCGGTTACGAACCATACTTCATATTGGTCAAATGTGTTCATAGTGATTTTATTTTATAATTAATTGGTTGGCGTTATAGAGTTAGGTTTATTTTTTCTTTTGTCCGTAGTAAGCGTTCGGGCCGTGCTTGCGGCTGAAGTGTTTCTCAATCAGCAGCGGGTTCATGGTCAGGCGCGGATTGATGGCATAAGCAATGCTGGCCATTTTTGCCACTTGTTCCATGACTACGGCATTGTGTACGGCATCGTGTGCATCTTTACCCCATGCAAAAGGTCCGTGATTCTTTACGAGTACTCCCGGAGTATGTACCGGATTCATGCCCTCGAAGCGTTTCACGATGACATTTCCCGTTTCCAATTCGTAGGCACCCTTCACTTCCTCTTCTGTCATGTCGGCTGTGCAGGGAATTGCCTCGTGGAAATAGTCTGCATGAGTGGTACCGATGTTTGGAATGTCGCATCCGGCCTGTGCCCAGGCAGTGGCGTAAGTAGAGTGGGTGTGTACCACTCCGCCGATTTCAGGGAAAGCCTTGTAGAGAATCAGATGGGTAGGGGTGTCGCTTGAAGGGCGCAGATTGCCTTCCACCACGTTTCCTTCCAAATCGACTACTACCATATCCTCAGCTTTCATTTCATCGTAAGACACTCCGCTAGGTTTGATGACTACCAGTCCGCTTTCACGGTCGATGGCAGACACATTTCCCCACGTAAAAATCACCAGTCCGTGCTTTACCAAATCCAGGTTTGCATGGAAAACTTCTTCTTTTAGTGCTTCTAACATGTGATTAAAGTTTAAATTTCGGGTCCTTCTGATATGCCTTGTCATTAAATTTATAGAGAGAGGCACCTCTTCTGGATCCTGTTTTATCTATTTTATCAGTCTTCTCAATAAATCCCATTTCTGCGATGCGTTTGCGGAAATTGCGCTTGTCCATCGGTTCGCCGTAGATGGCTTCATACAAGCTTTGCAGCTGAGTCAAGGTGAACAGTTCGGGAAGCAGGTTGAAGCCGATGGGGGCTCTCGATGCCTTTTGGCGCATGATGGCACGTGCTTTCTCCACCATCTCGTTATGATCGAAGATAAGTTCGGGAATCTCATTGATGTTTATCCAGTACGCATTGTGCTGCTGCACCAGTTCCCGGTCGTATTCGTTGATGTTGATAAGCGCATAATAGGCCAGTGAAATTACGCGTTCTCCCGGATCACGGTCTACGGCACCGAAGGCTCCAATCTGGTCCATGTACACATTTTCCAGACCGGTCAGCTCGCTCAGTACCCGTTTGGCCGCATCGTCTGCACTTTCATTTTCCTGGATGAATCCTCCCATCAGAGACCATTGGCCCATTGCCGGCTCAAAGTTTCGTTTTAGCAGCAATAAGTTCAGTTCTCCTTTTTCGAATCCGAAAATGATGCAGTCAATGCCGACGTAGAATTTGGGATTATGATTATAGTAAGTGGTCATTCAATTTTTGACTTTTTGTTCTTTTCAACTAGGTTTCTTGTGGGGGGTGTTATTTCTCCACTGTAAATTTGAAGATACAGTGACTCTGGTAAGTTTGTCCTGGAGCCAGAATAACAGAAGGCCATTGGGGCTTGTTGGGGCTGTCGGGATAGTGTTGTGTTTCCAGACAAACGGAAGCCCGCTGCGGATAGGCGATGCCTTTCTTTCCTTTCACCGTTCCGTCCAGGAAGTTTCCTGTATACACTTGGATACCAGGCTCATTGGTGTAGACCTCCAGGCTGATACCTGTGGTAGGACAAGTCAGTTTGGCCGCCAGTTGGTTGATGTCACCTTTGGTCTTCAATATCCAGTTATGGTCGAATCCGTTACCGAATTTCACTTGTTCGTTGGTAAAGTTTGTGACATCCGGACTGATGGTCTTCGGCGTGTTGAAGTCGAACGGTGTATCTTTTACTGCCATCATTTCACCGGTGGTCATGAAGGTACTGTCTACCGGTGTGATGCTGTCGGAAGCCACATAAAGCACGTGGTCAGTTGCCGGTTTTGAAGGATCACCACTCAGGTTGAAATACGAGTGGTTGGTCATGTTGATGACAGTCGTCTTGTCGGTAGTGGCATCATACTGGATATCGATAGCATTGTCGGCTGTCAGGGAATAGGTTACATGAGCCGTTACGTTGCCCGGGAAGTTATTGTCTCCGTCCGGTGATTTCATGGTCAGCACAAGGGTACTGTCATTGGTTTGATTGGCTTCATATACCTGATATTGCCATCCAGTAGGACCGCCGTGCAAGCAGTGACCGAAGTTGTTTGTCGGAAGTTGGATTTCTTGTCCGTCAAGAGTGATTTTACCTTTGTTGATTCGGTTGGCATAACGCCCGATGGCTGCACCGAAATCACTTGGAATATGCTGGTAGTCAGCAATGCTGTCGAAGCCGAGAACCACATCGGTCATCTTGCCGGTTTTGTCTGGAACCATAATGGAAACCAGTCGCCCTCCAAAATTGGTGACACAGACTTCCATTCCTTGATGATTCTTTAAAGTGTAAAGTTTTACAGGTTTTACACTATCTACCAGCGTTTCAAAATTAGCTGGGTCCAAACCCGATAAGGTCAGTTTGGGAACTTCCTGCTTTTGACTGCATCCGCAGAAAAAAATCAATGCAGCACTCATGCCTAGAAGTGATTTCTTCATGCTTTTCATAAATTTATCTTTAATATTATTTGTATGGTGTGAAAGTAACACTTAAAACAATTACTTGTTCATTTTTTCAAATGTTTTTCAACATAGAATGCATGTTTTTCGGTAGTTTCCCTATAAACGTGGAAGAGGATATACAATTTCCTGCATATCCTCTTCCATTATAAGCCGTTGGTTTTCGGATTACCAGAAATATGCATAGAACAATGCACACAGGACTACGACACCCAATGTGGCAATGACATCCCACATATTCCAGCTTTCACGGATGGCTTTCTTGTAGTCGCCTGTGAACGTGATGGCAGCAATTTGTTCAGATGTCGGTTTGGCAGTAAACATGGATACCACGTACATCAGAATGACGATGAATACAAGCAACCACACTTCGAAAATCAGCCAGTTGGTCTGCCAGAACCAAGAGGTGTATTCCCAGAATGCACCGTCCATGACAGCTTTGCCTGAGTCGGTGATTACATTGGTCAGCAAACGTACCATACCGATAAGGAAGCCACCGATAAGTCCCCATTCTCCGGCTTTCGGAGTGATACGCTTCGAGAAGATACCAAGGGTAAATACAGCCACCATGGCAGGAGCAATCAGTGATTGGATATCTTGGAGATAAGAATACAGGTTACCCATGTTCATCATGATAGGCATCCAGGCCAGTCCCAAAAGTACGACTACGACGGTAGCGATACGTCCTACCATTACGTAATGGCTTTCACTCATGCCTTTTTTCATCGGCTTGTAGAAGTCTTCTGTAAACAAGGTGGCGCAGCTGTTGAAGAAGGCAGCTAAAGAAGCTACAAGGGCACAGATGAAACCGATGGTTACGATACCTTTCACACCGGCCGGCAGGATATTCTTTACCATCATGGCGAAAGCGCCGTCTGTGTCATGTGTGTTGGTGATATCCATGACGATGCTGCTGCCGGTCTTTTGAGAGAGTGCGAAAGCCACCATACCCGGAATCAGGAACATGAATACAGGCAACAGTTTGAAATAACCGGCTGCGATTGTACCGCGGCGTGCACGGGCCATAACTTTGCGGTTGTCTTCTCCTTTAGTTTGTCCGAGTACACGTTGTACGATATGCTGGTCAGTACACCAGTACCAGAAACCGATGATGGATGCTCCGAGGAATACTACGTAGCCAGGGAACTGCGGATACATGGGGTCGGCAGGGTCGGTGTGGAACATGTGGGTTGTACCGAAACCGTCGTGTGCGGCGTTACATGCGGCCATCATTTGTGACCATCCTTCCGAAATGCTGCCGTCACCAAGCATGTTCAAACCCAGGAATAAAACGAGGAATGAGCCGATGATTAATATCGGGGTCTGGATGGCAGATAGTGTCATGACCCCTTTCATGCCGCCGAAAACTGTGAATACGGCTGTAATGAAGATAAGACCGAGTGCACCCCACCAGAATGGAAGTCCGAGCAGGTATTCGAAGAAGATACCGCCGGTGAAGGCTGTTACGGATACTTTTGTCAGCACGTAGGCAATCAGAGTGATGATGGACAACCATGAACCGGTGCGTTGGGTATAGCGGAATTTCAGGAAGTCCGGCATGGTGATAATTTTCCCCATTTTATTATTCAACAACTGGTAAAAAGGTACGAACAGCCATCCAAGAATAAGAATCATCCAGCCTTGCATCTCCCAGTGTGCCATTCCCACACCGTCTTTTGCACCTGTACCAGCCAATCCTACCAGATGTTCAGAACCGATATTGGCTGCAAAAATGGCAGCACCAATGATATACCAAGGTTCTCCTTTTCCGAAAAGGTAATCCTGACTGTCAGCACCTTTCATCTTTTCATGATCTTTTTTGATTGTACGGTAAACAGCCCATACAATAGCCATGACCCCGACGGCGAGAACCAGCCAGTCGAGCCAAATAAACTCAGTTGAATTCCAATTCATAATTGTAAGTATTTTAATGATTTGTGTATTGATTCCGTGGCTATCAAAAGTTCCTGTTATTTTATTTGTTTTTCAAAGTGTATTAGTAACACTAATTCGACTGCAATATTACGGATAAGTGTAAAATTACACTAATAAATTTTCATGTTTTAGAGCATGTTTCTTCGTTTTTTTTATTTCTCTTCTGCTTTTAACTTTTAAGGGGAGGGAAGGAGGGGAGTTTATGTGTTTTTTGGCAGTTTCCCCGGCTTTTACTTGTTGCCTTATAGTGTGCGGGGGATAGAGTTTCTGTAATATTGGAAAGGTGATGGCTGTAGGTGAGGAGTCTATGATAATGTGGAGAATTGAAAAGTCCCGACAGGCTTCCTTGGGAAGGGGGCGGGACTTTCAGCTTATTTATGAGTGATATGTTTTGTAGTTTTATTTTTGCAGCATCTGGAACAGTTTGTCCAGTTTCGGGGCCATGATAATTTCTGTCCGGCGGTTTTTTGCCCTTCCTTCAGCACTTTCGTTGTCGGCAACAGGCATGAATTCACCCCGTCCGCAGGGTTGTATCTGAAGTGGGTTGACTTGGTATTTTTCAATAAGGATACGCACTACGGAAGTAGCTCGGATAACGCTTAAGTCCCAATTGTCCTTGAATTGTGCAGTGTGGATAGGCTTGTTGTCAGTATGTCCTTCAATGTATACGTCTATTTCCGTCTGTTTGTTCAATACCTCGGCCAGTTTCCCCAAGGCTTCTTCACCTCGTTTGTCCAGTTTGGCACTTCCGGATTGGAACAGCAGTTTGTCCGACATGGCTACATACACTTTCCCGTTTTGTTCCCGTACTGTCAGTTCGTCATTGCTGAAGCCGAGCAATGCGTCTTTTACACTGCTGAGCAGGTCTTGTACTTTGGCATTCTGCTGGTCAATCATTCCTTGCAGTTGCTGAATGGTTTTTTCCCGTTCGTCCAGTTCTTTCAGTTTTTCTCCTAGTAAGGAATTCAGCTTTTCCTGTTCGTTCATGTTGCTGGACAACAGCTGCTGATAATGCCGGATGGAGTTTCCCTGGCGGTTGGTGTCTTGCTGTAATTTGTCTATTTGTTCGCGCATTTTTTTCATTTCATTGTGGCATTCATACAGCTGACCTTGCAAGTTATCTCCCCTGGAAAGAGCTTCTATTCTGCCGTTTTCAGCGATAAGGAATTTTTTCTTGGTTACACAGGATGTGCTACCTATTATTAAGAGTCCTGCGAGTGCGATTAAGGGTGTTTTTCTCATTGTTTTATATTTTTCTGCAAAGATATACGAGTTTATGTTATATCAGAATAATATAAAAGCCTTTTTTGAAAAGAAGGCGCCTTTATTGGGGAAGAGGAGTTCATCATAAGATATTGTATTATCAATGTCTGGTTGTTTCCGGATGGGAAGTTTAATTTCTGCCCTTCTAAAATATGCTGTATATCAATTTTTTATAAGACATCTTCCATGGAATAAAGAAACGTACTTGTGTTTGACTCAAAACGTAAGTGCGTTTGGTTTAAAGCGTAAGTGCGTTTGAATCAAAACTCTTTGGCGTTTTAGTTGAAACGCAAGTGCGTTTTCTGTAGGTGTCAAAAGTCTTCAAAAGTTTTCATGGATTTTCTTGTGAGCCCTTTCCTATGTATATATGTATTTCTTTCTTTGGAAGATGTCGGTTTATATGCACGGATTAGGTTTATACATTATATTCGCGCCATATTCGCGCTCGCGCCCGCGCGAAATATATAATGTAGGGCCTTTCCTGTCGCTTTTGGGAGCATCAAAAAACGTTCACCTGCAACCGTCTTGTTTCCAGTGATTTACAAAAAATCTTCAAAATTTCCTCAAAAAAGTATTGCGTAAAAGTTGCGGAAGCGGAAAAAGTGCGTACCTTTGCAACCGCTTTCGAGAGGGAGAGCCGCTGAGAA